>JAAIGE0100230256.1_pt1 | contig 94299 bp, 90 predicted proteins | sample 6487951 | NCBI WGS metagenome assembly JAAIGE01 (sample SAMN13974128, study PRJNA590717) | phyllosphere metagenome | biome: tomato field; feature: multiple bacterial spot infested tomato fields; material: tomato leaves; isolation source: leaves from tomato fields | host: Solanum lycopersicum ...
CAAGCGCGACGACGGTTTTGTGGTGGTGGACGAGGATGTCTGCATCGGCTGTCGCTACTGCCACATGGCCTGCCCGTACGGCGCGCCGCAGTACAATGCCGCCAAAGGCCACATGACCAAGTGCGACGGCTGCCACAGCCGCGTGGCGGACGGCAAAAAGCCCATCTGCGTCGAATCCTGCCCGCTGCGCGCGCTGGACTTTGGCCCGATTGAAGAGCTGCGCAAAAAACACGGTCAGCTTGCTGCCGTCGCGCCGCTGCCGTCTGCGCACTTCACGAAGCCGAGTATTGTGATTAAACCTAACGCCAACAGCCGTCCGACGGGTGACACCACCGGCTACCTGGCAAACCCGAAGGAGGTGTGAGATGGGAAGTGGATGGCATGAATGGCCGCTGGTGATCTTCACCGTTTTCGGGCAGTGCGTGGCCGGCGCGTTAATCGTGATGGGCTTCGTCTGGCTTAAGGAAAATGATGACAAGGCCAGAATGCGCATCGTGCGCAGCCTGTTTTTTCTCTGGCTGGTAATGGGTATTGGGTTTATGGCCTCGGTACTGCATCTTGGCTCCCCGCTGCGTGCCTTCAACTCGCTTAACCGCGTGGGCGCGTCAGCGCTGAGTAATGAGATCGCGGCGGGTTCGATCTTCTTTGCCGTGGGCGGTTTCTGGTGGCTGGTGTCGGTTATCGGTAAAATGCCCCCAGCTTTGGGCAAAATCTGGCTGGTTGTCAGCCAGATCCTGGGCATCGTTTTTGTCTGGGCGATGACCCGTGTCTATCAGATTGAGACTGTCCCGACCTGGTATACGGGTTACACCACGCTGAGCTTCTTCCTGACGATGGTTCTGGCTGGTCCTCTGCTGGCCGCGCTGCTGCTGCGCGTCGCAAACGTGACATTCAAAGGTACTCTTGCTGCGTCAGTCAGCGTACTGGCACTTATCGTCTGCGTGGCGGTCGTCGTGTTGCAAAGCAATACGCTGGGGACAATACAGAGTTCCATCCAGCAGGCTAACGCCCTGCTTCCGGATTATGGTTCGCTTCAGGTATGGCGCATCGCGTTGCTGGCGGCGGGTTTAGGCTGCTGGATCTGCCCGCTGATTCGTCGTCAGGAGCCAAAAACGCTCGGCCTGTTTGCAGGTATCGTGCTGGTGGCGCTGGGTGAACTGATTGGCCGAGGGCTATTTTATGGTCTGCATATGACCGCAGGGTTAGCAATTGCAGGTTAACACAGGTGCGCGGGGCTACTCGCGCGCAAGTAAGGAAAGTTGTAATGAATGACGTCTCACACCGCGAATCGTTCGCGTTCAGCGCCCGGGTACTGGGCGCGCTGTTTTATTTCGCTCCAGACAGCGAGCAGACCGCGCCGCTGGTGAGTGCCCTGACCGCAGGTGACTGGGTTCAGGACTGGCCGCTGGCGGAGGAAAACCTGCTGCCCGTCGCCAGGATGTTTAAGACCCCATCGGATGAAGCGTTGAAAGACGCCTGGCAGCGTCTGTTTATTGGCCCGTATGCCCTGCCCGTCCCCCCGTGGGGCTCGGTCTGGCTTGATCGCGAGTCCGTGCTGTTTGGCGATTCGACCCTCGCGTTGCGTCAGTGGATGCGTGAAAACCATATCGCCTTTGAGATGCAGCAGAATGAGCCCGAAGATCATTTCGGAACGTTGCTGATGCTGGCGGCATGGCTTGCCGAGAACGGTCGCGAAACAGACCGCGACCAGCTTCTTGCCTGGCATCTGCTGCCATGGAGCACGCGTTTCCTTAGCGTATTCGTTGAAAACGCGGCCCATCCGTTCTACACCGCGCTGGGTAAACTTGCCCAGCTGACGCTGGCGGAATGGCAGTCCACTTTGCTGATCCCGATTGCCGAAAAAACGCTGTACCGATAACAGCACCTGGCTTGTCCACCCGTTGTGCAGGCCAGGCTCGCACATTTTTGCTGCAACACAACGTCACAACTGCTATACTGTATATAATTACAGTATACGGGGTGCGCAATGGCTGTTGAAACAAAATTTGTTGTCGTAAGAAAAGGTGAAGAAAAAATGACATTTGCCAGTAAGAAAGAGGCTGACGCTCACGACAAACTGCTCGATATGGCAGAAGCGTTTACCGACTGGCTGTTGCAAAGCGGAATGCAGATGGATGAAACGCAGGCGGAGAACCTTGGTCTGTATCTCGCCGAGCAGAAAGAGTCCGTGCAGCATATCCTGCGTACCAGCAAGCTTCCCGAGCTCAATGCTGCAACGGATAAAACAGCATCAGATGCGGATAGCAGCAAAAAAATCCGGGCCGTCAAAGCCGCCTGATCGTCAGAACGACTCATCACCTGTCCTGCTGCCGCGGGCCGGAAACGGCTCGCGGCTTTATTATGGTCGGCTGAACCTTATATTCATCAACCGTAACCCTGAAAATACGTCCTGTTATCTTGGTTTGTCCGCCTCAACGTTTACGCTAATATTCAGCCTTTTTGCTTCCATGGTTAACATTGTTTTGGCCAGGTCCTTATCGCCCCCGTGCACTTTATCTATCAGATCCTGTACAAGGGTCATCATCAGGAAATTTTTATTCGCAGGGTAGAAATCTGTCATAGTGATCCCGTTATCCTTCAGGCGCTGATGCGCCACCGTCTCTGTATCTGAGATTATTTCAGCTACTTTCTCATGCATGATCTCGATCTGCTCGAAAACAATGCGGTTAATCATTTCAATCTGTTCTGGCGTAAAATTCGGTTCCATTATTTCCCCTCGTCAGGCGTATGTTAAAAACACGTGAATCACACGTTGAGCGCCTCTGAATGGTGCGGTAAATTATCACACAACTCTTGTAACTCGTTGATCAGCCTGGCCACATGGAAACCGTCACAGACAGAATGATGGACCTGAACGGCGAAAGGCAACAAGACCTTTCCATCCTGGTTATAGTATTTTCCAAACGTGAACATGGGCGCAAAAAAATTCCGCATGTTAGCGACGTTGACGTTAAAACTGCTAAAACTGACCCACGGAATATCCGATATGAAGAATATATTCTCCCGGGACTCTTCTTTAGGCCAGTAAGCAAGGATATTGCCATAGCGGGCAACATCTTCTGCATAAACGCGCTGAAAATGGTGAATATTTCCATCGTAATGACTCCATAACGATGAAAATGTCTCCGTTTCTTTATGGAAAAGGGTATAGCTTGGATGAACCTCATTCCATATTACAAGCTCATCATCCTTCATGGCCATACGGAATTCCGGATGCCGGTTTACGACGTCAGAAATAAGGGAAATAATCGCAGGATAAAATTTCCAGCCAACCTCTTTGATATGCTTTAGCAGCACGGTAATGTCCAGCTGAACCGTTTGGTTAAATGTAGATTGAGCAAAGCCCTGAAATACTTCAAAGTGTTCCTTTCTTGCCCAACGCGATAAGTCAACTACCGTATATTCTGGCATTATTTTTGTCATTTCAGAGCCTTAGTTGAGCTGCGCTATATAAAATAGTAGCGTATCACAAACGTAGGGGCTGTATAGACCTTAGCGAAGAGGCACCCTAAATTTTCAGCGTATCAATCACCGCTCTCAGCGCCGGGGATACGTTGCGGTGTGGATAATAGAGGTACAGTCCGTCCATCCGCAGGCTGTAGCGCTTTAAGACGCGTATAAGCGTGCCACGCTCCAGATCGTCAGCCACCAGCTCAACCGGGACATAGGCCAGCCCGAGTCCCAGCCGGGCCGCTTCGGCCTCCATGTAGCTGTCGGAAAAGGCCCATTGCCCCTCCGGGCGGTGAGTAACATGCTTCCCGTCCTGAACAAGCTCCCATTGATAGTGGTTACCGTCGGCAAACTGGTAGGCAATGCAGGGATGAGCATCCAGATCGGCGGGCGTCTGCGGGAAGCCATAGCGCCGAAAATGCGCCGGAGCGGCAACCACAGCCATCTCCATATCGGGCGTGATACGCACGGCAATCATGCCTTGTCCCACCTCCGGCCCAAGCCGGACGCCCGCGTCGAATCGCTCGGCAATGATATCCACGAACCGGCTCTCATTCATCAATTCCAGACGGATATCCGGGTAACGCTGTTTGAAGATAGCGAGCTTTGGCAGCAGGCATTTTTCGATGGCGTGCTGGCTGGCATTAATACGCACCGTGCCGGATGGCGTCTGGCGGTAATGCGCCAGTCTGGTCAGCCCGGAATCGAGCGCATCAAAGGCTGAACCAGCGGTCTGGTAAAGTTGCTCCCCGGCGTGGGTCAGCGACAGTTTGCGCGTTGTACGCACCAGAAGCCGAACGCCCAGCCGCTCTTCCAGCTCGCGAACCGATCGACTGATCCCGGATTGTGCCAGCCCGAGCCGTTGCGCGGCTGCCGTGAAGCTTCCCTCCCGCACCACCTGGATAAACAGATACAGCTCATTGTAGTTTTCCCGCTTCGCCATCATGCCTCATCAATTCATAACAATATGATATTAATCCTAGCAGCCTTTGGCCTCTAATCAGCACTATTTCTGCTAACTATAATGACCGCATTACAACAACACTCGGTACCTCTTATGCAAACATTCACCCAAAAACTGTCCGTTGCGCTGCTGCTATGCGCATCATTAAGTGGAGTGACAACAATGAGTTATGCAGAAACACGAAATCCTGCCGCCCCCGTTTCGATGGTGACAACCTGGGATAAGACCTTCGTCGAGAGCAATAAAGTCGACCACCGCAAGGTGACGTTCGAGAACCGATACGGGATCACCCTGGTCGGCGATCTGTACATTCCCAGGAACAGCGGCGACCAGAAGCTGGCGGCGATTGCCGTCAGTGGACCGTTCGGTGCGGTAAAAGAACAATCCAGTGGTCTTTACGCCCAGACTCTGGCTGAACAGGGGTTCGTGACCCTGGCCTTCGACCCATCCTACACGGGTGAAAGCGGCGGCCAGCCGCGTAACGTTGCCTCCCCTGACATCAACACCGAAGACTTTAGCGCCGCAGTGGATTTCCTCGGATTACAGAAAGAAGTCGACCGTAACCGTATCGGCATTCTCGGGATCTGCGGCTGGGGTGGTATGGCGCTGAACGCGGCATCCATGGATACCCGCGTGAAGGCGGTCGCCACCAGCGTAATGTACGATATGAGCCGCGCGATGGGTCACGGCGTGGGCGACGGGAAAGATCGTTATTCAGCGGCCGATCGCCGGGCCGTGTTGCAGTATCTGAACGCGCAACGCTGGAAAGATGCTGAAAGCGGCACCTTCGCGCATGGCGGCCACGATATTTATGTCGATGAAAACGGTAAGGTAACGGCGGCCGGGCGTATTCTGCCGGAAGCATTGCCCGCCGATCCGCATCCGGTACTGAAAGAGTTCTATGATTACTACCGTATGCCGCGCGGCTTCCATGCCCGTTCCGTAAACTCCACCGGCGCATGGACCGCGACCATGCCGTTGTCCTTTATGAATATGCCGCTGCTGAGCTATGCCGGGGAGATCACCATCCCAACGCTGATTGTGACCGGTGAAAACGCGCACTCACGTTATTTTGCGGAAGATGCGTTTAAAGCTGTCGGCAGCAAACAGAAGGAACTGGTGATTGTTCCCGGTGCGAATCACGTTGATCTCTACGATAACGTCGCAGGGAAAATCCCGTTCGCGCAGTTCGGGCAGTTTTTCAAAACCAGTCTGGATTAATTCTCTTAGCCCCCGGCAATCAGGGGGCTTATCTTCTCTTCGCCGTGAATTACACCTATGTCCACACTGAATCAAACCTCATCCCGTGATGCTGAGCATGCACACTGGGGCGGTATTTTTGCCATGACCCTGTGCGTTTTTGTCCTTATTGCCTCGGAATTTATGCCCGTCAGTCTGCTCACGCCCCTCGCCAGAGATTTAGGGGTGACAGAGGGGATGGCTGGCCAGGGGATCGCCCTCTCTGGTGCGCTGGCTGTCCTGACCAGCCTTTTTCTTTCCCGGCTTGCCGGGAATATGAATCGCAAACATCTTCTTTCAGGCATGACCGTCCTGATGGCGCTGTCAGGGATCATTATCGCCTTCGCCCCAAACGCTTTGATGTATATGGCAGGCCGGGCGCTGATCGGCATCGCCATCGGCGGTTTCTGGTCGATGTCTGCTGCCACCGCCATTCGGCTGGTGCCTCAGCATCAGGTCTCTCGTGCGCTGGCGATTTTTAACGGCGGCAACGCGCTGGCGACGGTGGTCGCCGCCCCGCTGGGCAGTTATCTCGGCTCGACCATTGGCTGGCGCGGCGCGTTTCTTTGCCTGGTTCCCGTGGCGATTGTGGCGTTCATCTGGCAATATTTTAGCCTGCCCAACATGGGCGGGAACCAGCGGCCGTCGCCACGTAAAAGCGTATTTCGCCTGTTCCACCGGCCTGCGGTTTCGGTGGGTCTGATGGCGTGCGGCCTGTTCTTCATGGGACAGTTTGCGTTATTTACCTATGTGCGCCCCTTCCTCGAAACCGTCACCCACGTCAGTCCTTCCGGCTTATCGTTGATCCTGCTCACTATCGGTATCGCAGGTTTCATCGGCACGCTGATCGTCGCGCTGGTCCTGAATGCCGCGTTTTACCTCACCTTAATGGCCATACCGCTGCTTATGGCGCTGATTGCAGGGGTATTAATGCTCACCGGGGACAGCCTGTGGATCGTGGCCCTGCTGTTAGGTTTCTGGGGAATGCTGGCAACTGCGGCCCCCACCGGCTGGTGGACGTGGATAGCCCGTACGTTACCGGAAGATGCCGAGGCTGGCGGCGGGCTAATGGTCGCGGTGATCCAACTCTCCATTGCGCTTGGCTCAACGGCGGGTGGCGTGGTGTTTGATACCTTTGGCTGGCAGAGCACATTCGCTTTAAGCAGCATATTACTCCTGAGTGCAGGGGGGCTGACTTTTACGACGTCGCGCCATCGGAAATAAGGCATTATATTAACAGGGTTGTTTTATTTAATTACAAAACCTCGCTCACCTCCCGTAGAAATAATAATTAAGCAATATCCTGGTCAGCCAGCGACATCGCTTTGTTAGCTTGAGCATTCAGGCAAAGCTCAAACCGGAGGTATTCTTTGCTGATTAAATTAAAGAAAGAACGAACGCATCAGGAGGATCGTCGTCTTGCCCTCTGGCTGGCGACCTCCGCGGGACTGCTGAATGCCATTGCGCTGGGCGCGTTCGGTTTTTTTCCCTCGCATATGACGGGCAATACCTCGCAGCTATCCAGCGAAGTTTCCTCCACCGATCTCAGCGATATTCTTTTCTTTGGTGCCATTATTCTTTCGTTTGTCTCAGGTGCCATCGCTGCGCGGATTATTGTTATCTGGGGGATTATCCATAACGTCAGGCTGGTATTCAGCCAGGTTCTGTTTGTTGAAGGGCTATTACTGGCCGGGGTATCCCTGTACGAAATGTATTTTCACTCCTTCGCCACGAATCAGGAGATTATTATTTTCCTGTGCGGGTTGATGGGAATTCATAATTCTACCTCTACTCAACTATCCGGCGGTCGGGTGAGATCCACGCACATCACCGGCACGCTGACCGATGCGGGCATTTCGCTGGCCTCCGTTATGGTCGCCATGCTGCGCCGGGATTACTCCAAAGATACGGCCGCGCAAAAGAGTCAGCTCAAAACCCATTTAACTACCCTTTTCTCCTTTATCAGCGGCGGGATCGCGGGGCTGATCCTGTTCAGAGAGTTTGGATTCCACGCGATGCTGGCGCTGGGCCTGATGCTGGTAATCGTCGCCGCCTTCTCTATCGTCCGCATCTCGTGGCGCGTACGCAAGGTGCGCGCCGCGCTCAGTCGACAAGTATAATCAGCACGCTTTATGTGACGTTGTCACGTAAGGCGTGCTTCTTTAAGACTATTCTGCCTGCCCACTGACAGCCCTTATGCCATAAGGCTTCACTCAGGTTGTCACTAATTTCATAGGGTTACTGATTTACCCCCTTCGCTGGAACCCTTCCGTTTCGCTTGCTATAGGTGAAGTACCCCTGCCGAAACATGGCATAACAACAGGCAACCGGTGGTTGCTATAACGCATGCGCACAGGGAGACACACCGCAATGCACCCATTACTTAAACGTTCGCTGCTTTTTGTCGGCGCGATTATCGTGGTTCTCGCTCTCCTCACCTGGGGAATAGGACTGGAAACGATTAAGGCGCGCCAGGTTGACCTGATTTACCTCGGGCAACAGCACCTGATTCTGGTCTTTTCATCCATGTTCTTTGCCCTGCTGGTGGGCATTCCAAGCGGTATTCTGCTGAGCCGTCCGGCCGCACGTGGTATCGCCGAATATGTGATGCAAATCTTTAACGTGGGCAACACCCTGCCGCCGCTGGCCGTTCTGGCACTGGCGATGGTGGTGATTGGCATCGGTGATAAACCGGCCATTATCGCCCTCTTTCTGGCCTCTCTGCTGCCGATTGTGCGTAACACCTATGCCGGGTTGTGCTCTGTTCCCGCGTCGTTGCTGGAAGCGGCAAACGGCATCGGCATGACCAAATGGCAGCGCCTGCGTCAGGTTGAGATCCCTAACGCGTGGCCGGTGATGCTTTCCGGTATTCGCATTGCCACTGCGATTAACGTCGGTACCGCACCGCTGGCATTCCTGATTGGCGCCAGCAGCTACGGCGAGCTGATTTTCCCGGGGATCTATCTGAATGATTTCCCGACGCTGATCCTGGGCGCGGCGGCCACTGCCCTGTTCGCCCTGATTCTGGATACGCTGCTGGCGGCACTGGGTCGACTACTGAGCCCGCATCTCGCGCGATAATTATAACAAGGAGCTTCTATGAGACTGTTTTCCGGCCTGACGGCGCTATGCGCCGCCGCGCTCTTCACCAGCCAGGCGCTTGCCGCGCCGCTGATCCTGGCAACCAAGAGCTTTACCGAGCAGCACATTCTCTCGGCCATGACCGTGCAGTATCTGCAAAAGAAAGGGTTTCAGGTACAGCCCCAGACCAATATTGCAACGGTGATTTCCCGTAACGCAATGATCAACAAGCAGATTGATATGACCTGGGAGTATACCGGCACGTCGCTGATCATCTTCAACCACATCAACAAACGCATGTCGCCGCAGGAATCGTACGAGACGGTGAAACGCCTCGATGCGAAGCACGGTCTGGTGTGGCTTAAACCTGCCGATATGAACAATACCTATGCCTTTGCCATGCAGCGCAAGCGCGCCGAGGCTGAACATATCAATACCATGTCTGAGATGGTGGCAAAGATTGAGCAGATCCGTAAAACCGATCCGGATAACAACTGGCTGCTGGGCCTTGACCTGGAATTTGCCGGGCGCAGCGACGGGATGAAACCGTTGCAGGCGGCCTACAACATGGAACTGGACCGCCCGCAGATCCGCCAGATGGATCCGGGCCTGGTCTATAACGCGGTGCGCGACGGGTTTGTCGATGCGGGGCTGATCTACACCACCGACGGGCGCGTGAAGGGCTTCGATCTTAAAGTGCTGGAAGATGATAAAGGCTTCTTCCCGAGTTACGCCGTGACGCCAGTTGTTCGAAAAGACACGCTGGAGGCTAATCCGGGGCTGGAGGAGGCGCTGAACACCCTATCAGCCCAGCTCAATAACGACGTTATCACCGAACTGAATAAGAAGGTGGATATCGACCATCAGTCACCGCAGCAGGTCGCCCGTGATTTCCTGCGTAGCAAACAGTTGCTGTAGGAGGCGCTATGGAGACGATTCACTATATTCTCGACAACTGGGACTATCTCTTAACCCTGACGCTGCAACACCTGTGGCTGGTGGCGCTCGCCGTGGGCCTGGCGATTATTATTGGCGTGCCGCTGGGCATTTTAATTGTCCGCCATAAATGGCTGGCAACGCCGGTGCTGGGAATTGCCACCATTGTGCTCACCATCCCGTCAATTGCGCTTTTCGGCCTGATGATCCCGCTCTTTTCGCTGATCGGTCAGGGCATTGGCGCCCTGCCCGCGATTACGGCGGTGTTCCTCTATTCGCTGCTGCCGATTGTGCGTAACACCCACACGGCGCTCGACAGCCTGCCGCCGGGCCTGCGTGAAGCGGGACGCGGCATCGGCATGACCTTCTGGCAGCGTCTGCGCTGGGTGGAAATCCCGATGGCGTTGCCGGTGATTTTTGGCGGCATCCGCACCGCCGTGGTGATGAACATCGGCGTCATGGCGATTGCCGCCGTGATCGGCGCGGGCGGGCTGGGCCTGCTGCTGCTTAACGGTATTGGCGGGAGTGATATTCGTATGTTGATTGCGGGCGCGCTGATGATTTGTCTTTTAGCGATTGTGCTCGACTGGTTGCTGCACCGTTTGCAGGTGGTACTGACTCCGAAGGGGATTCGATAATGATAAAACTGGAAAACCTCACCAAACAATTTTCACAGAAACACGGCCAGACGTTTAAGGCCGTCGACAACGTCAACCTGAACGTGCCTGAAGGGGAAATGTGCGTGCTGCTCGGTCCGTCCGGCTGCGGGAAAACCACTACCCTGAAGATGATCAACCGTCTCATTACGCCAAGCAGCGGGACGATCCTGATTAACGGCGAAGACACCAGCGGAATGGACACCGTGACCCTGCGTCGCAACATTGGCTACGTGATCCAGCAAATTGGCCTGTTCCCCAACATGACCATCGAAGAGAACATTACCGTCGTGCCGCGCATGCTGGGTTGGGATAAAGCGCGCTGTAAATCCCGTGCCGAAGAGCTGATGGATATGGTGGCAATGGATCCGCATAAATTCCTTCACCGCTATCCGCGAGAAATGTCCGGCGGCCAGCAGCAGCGTATCGGCGTCATCCGCGCGCTGGCAGCGGATCCTCCGGTCCTGCTGATGGATGAACCGTTCGGCGCGGTCGACCCGATTAACCGTGAGGTGATCCAGAACCAGTTCCTGGAGATGCAGCGCAAGCTGAAAAAGACCGTGATGCTGGTGAGCCACGATATTGACGAAGCGCTGAAGCTGGGCGACCGTATTGCCGTCTTCCGTCAGGGACGTATCGTGCAGTGCGCCAGCCCGGACGAGCTGCTGGCGAAACCCGCGAATGAGTTTGTTGGCTCGTTTGTTGGTCAGGACCGGACGTTGAAACGCCTGCTGCTGGTATCGGCGGGCGACGTCACCGACCAGCAGCCTACCATTACGGTACGCGAATCGACGCCGCTGCCGGAGGCCTTCGCCACCATGGATGACAACGATATTCGCGCCATTACCGTGGTTGATGAGCACGGCAAACCGCTCGGCTTTGTGAAGCGCCGCGAAGCGCGTAACGCCAGCGGCAGCTGCGGGGATATTCTGCATCCGTTCCGCATGACCGGTAAGGCCGAGGATAACCTGCGCGTGGTGCTTTCTCGCCTGTATGAGAGCAACACCAGCTGGATGCCGATTGTGGACGAGGACGGACGCTATAACGGCGAGATATCCCAGGATTATATTGCGGAATATTTGAGTTCAGGGCGTACGCGCCGGGCATTAAATATTCATAGCGAGAGTTAAGCATTCAGGCCGGGTACTGCCCGGCCATTTTCCGCACGCATACCTTTTGCTAACCTCCCGATTTCCCGCCACAATATTGTATCGTTCCCGTTAAATCACGACTTCATGCAACGTCTTCACGCTTACCCCGACATCCGCGCGATGTTTCGTCGTCTCCTGATTGCTACCGTCACCGGCGTGCTGGCGGCCCTGGCCGTTGCGGTGTTCCGCCACAGCATGTATCTGCTGGAGTGGCTATTTCTCAGCAACGAAAGCGGAAGTCTGGTGAACGCCGCAGCCGCGTTATCGCCCTGGCGGCGGGCGCTGACGCCTGCGCTGGGTGGTCTGGCCGCGGGAATGCTACTGTGGGGATGGCAGCGCATGACGGCACAACGTCCCCACGCCCCCACCGATTATATGGAAGCGCTTGAGACCGGTGACGGCCACTTTGATTACGGCGCCAGCCTGGTGAAATCCCTCGCGTCGTTGCTGGTGGTCGCCAGCGGCAGCGCCATCGGCCGTGAAGGTGCCATGATCCTGCTCGCCGCCCTCGCCGCCTCCTTTTTTGCACAAAGTTGTACGCCAAAATCCGAATGGAAACTGTGGATCGCCTGCGGTGCCGCCGCCGGGATGGCCAGCGCCTATCATGCGCCGCTGGCGGGCAGCCTGTTTATCGCAGAGATCCTGTTTGGCACGCTGATGCTGGCCTCCCTCGGCCCGGTGGTGATCGCCGCTGTAGTGGCCCTGCTGACCACGCGCCTGTTAAGTCCCGGCGCGAATACGCTATATGATGTCCATCTCAGCGAGATGCTTACGGCGGTGGATTATTTCCTGATCGTTGGCGTGGGTCTGCTGGCTGGCGTTTGCGGCCCGCTGCTGATGTGGCTGATGGCGGCCAGCCACAGGCTGTTTCTGCGTCTCAAACTCTCACCGCCGTGGCAGCTGGCGCTGGGTGGTATGATCGTCGGGCTGCTGTCGCTGCTGACGCCTAAGGTATGGGGGAATGGCTATAGCGTGGTTAAGGCGTTTTTGCAGTCGCCGCCGCTGCTGTCGGTGATTGCTGGCGTCTTTATTTGCAAGCTGCTGGCGGTGCTGGCAAGCAGCGGGTCCGGCGCGCCGGGAGGCGTGTTCACGCCAACCTTGTTCGTCGGTATGGCAACGGGAATGCTGTTTGCGCAGATCTTTGCGCTGTGGTTTCCTGGCTCTGAGACGGCGATCCTGCTCGGGCTGGCGGGTATGGCGACGCTGCTCGCCGCCACAACGCATGCGCCAATCATGTCGGCCTTGATGGTATGTGAGATGACCGGGCAGTATTTTTTACTTCCCGGTTTGCTGGTTGCCTGTGTTGTGGCGTCGGTATTGTCGAGAACGCTACGCCACGACTCGATCTACGGCCAGCATACCGCCGAAAGCCGAGAGATCGATGTAGTGCGCTAATTCGCGCTGCTCGGCGCGGGGCAGATAAGGCAGTTCGCCCACCAGCGGGCCAGGCAGCTTTTTGCTCAGCACATCGATGATTTCAGCGTAGTGCGCAAGGCCCGGGTTAATACGGTTCGCCACCCAACCAATCAGCGGCAGGCCGTCATTAGCGATAGCCTGCGCCGTCAGCAAGGCATGGTTGATGCACCCTTCCTGAATGCCCACGACCATAATCACCGGCAACTGCTCCTGCACCACCCATTCGGAAAGGGGACGTAAATCGTTCATCAGGCTGCGCCAGCCGCCGGTCCCTTCAACGACCACGTGGTCAACCTTTTCACTCAGATTTGCCAGACCATCAGAAAGCAGGCTGTAGTTGATAAGCCCACTGTGAGCGACGCTGCTTTCCTCTTCGCTTAAGGCGATAGGATTAACGGCATCATAAGGCAGTTCCAGAGACGAGACGCTTTGCAGAACCAGGGCGTCCTTATTGCGCAGCCCTTCTGGCGTCTCTTTACTGCCTTTTGCAACCGGCTTGTATCCTGCAACGCGTTTACCGCTTGCCGCCAGGGCCTGAAGTAACGCGCGGGATACGACTGTCTTCCCGACAGACGTATCCGTACCAGTAATAAAGAAACGCTTAAGCATGACTCATTCCACCTCTTGGGTATGCTTCAAAATATAAACCAGGTAAATAATTCAGTGGGGAAAGTCTACGGGATGCGTGCGCTACCGGGCTTGAGATAGCGCAATTTTTCGTACATCTCTGGAAAAGAGTTAGCCCTGTAGCAAACGAATCAGTAACGAGCCGTTGTACATCGCATCTTTTACCAGCGCGGCGCCGGCCATCGTACCCTGGTTGGAAAATTGCGTACTTTCGACCACGATGTTTTTACTGTACGCGGGAAGCGCCTGCTGATTGATGCAGGCGGAAATCGCCGGAAAGAGGATATCCGCCGCCTGGCTGAGCGGGGAGCCGATCAGTATTTTTTGCGGGTTAAACAGGTTCACCATAATGGCCAGAATGCGCCCGACATTATTGCCCACGCCGGTAATAATGTCCTTCGCCAGCAGATCGCCCTGCCTTGCCGCAGCGCACAGTGCCTCGACGCTTAACGGTTGACCGTGCAGCGTGGAGCTCATCGACTGGCTGAGCCGCACCTGCGCCAGCTCCAGCACGCTTTCGACGCTGGCAATCGTCTCCAGACAGCCATGGTTACCGCAGTAGCAGCGTTTTCCGTACGGATCGACCTGCGTATGGCCGATCTCCACCAGGCTACTGCTGCCAGCATGCAACAGACGCCCGTCGGTGATCACACCTGCGCCAACGTTATGATCAATCACCACCTGAATTACGTCGCGCGCGCCCCGGGAGGCACCAAACAATGCCTCCGCCATCGTCCAGGCGCTGATATCATGCTGAATGTAGACCGGCACACCGGTGTGGTTTTCCAGCACGTCGCCCAGCGGCATCTCTTTGACGTTTTCATAAAACGGCATGCGGTGAACAATGCCATTTTCGGTATCAATAATTCCCGGCAGGGTGATCGCAATCGCCGTTAAACGTTCAAGACGCTGCTGGTGACGAATAAAGAACTGGTCGATGTGGGTCAGAATGGCATCGAGAAGTGGTTGCTCTGCATTAAGCGGGAGTTCCAGCCGGTCTTCCACCACCAGCTTGCTGCTGAGGTCGCGCAGCGCGAGGAAGATTTCCCCGCGGCTAATCCGCAGCGACAGGTAGTGCCAGGCTTCCGTTTCCACCACCAGCCCTACCGCCGGACGGCCACGGCTGCCCGGCTCCTGAATTTCTGTCTCTTGAACCAGATGGGCTTCCAGCATTTCGCGGACAATCTTGGTAATACTGGCGGGTGCCAGTTGTGCCAGACGCGAAAGATCGATACGCGAAACCGGACCAAGCTGATCAATCAGGCGATAAACGGCACCCGCGTTGGTCTGCTTGATCTGATCGATATGCCCTGGCTGACTATCAGCAACCACCTCGTACTCCCTTATTTTCGAGCTTCGAAATAAACTGAGGGCTATGGTGAAGCACTTCAATGGCTGACGTCAAATTTTTACTTAGCCATGTGATTTACTGCACATTTTCGCCCACTTTTCCCTATAAATAATGCCCGCGAGAAGCGGTAATTAATTGTTCTTTGAAACGTTGTGCCGCATGGCTCTGTTCATGATGTTTAGACCACACCAGCCACATCTCTGAGACTGCATCCTGCTCGGCTATCTTCACCCAGCGCATTTCCGCCAGTTGTACCCGTTTAAATGAGGCCGGGAGAATCGATACGCCAAGCCCTGCGGCAACGAGACCAATGATCGTCATGGCTTCCCCCACCTCCTGCGCGATAGTCGGGACAAGGCCATATCGCCGCATCAGACCAAGAATATCGTCATACAACCCGGTACCCACCTGTGGGTCAAAAAAGACAAACGGCTCTTTCGCCAGTTCAGCCAGCGTGACGCTGTGCTGCGCGGCGAGCGGATGATCCCGGGGGATCATCGCCATCAGCGGTTCGCGGAGGATCACCTGCCACGCCAGGGTATCAGGCAACTGCGTGTTACGCATCAGCCCCAGGTCGAGCGATCCTTCGTTAAGCGGCGATATCTGCTCCCGGGTATTTATTTCGCGCGTCTGAATATGCACATCCGGAAAATTACGGCGAAACGAGGATAGCGTTTGTGAAACAGCGCTGATAAAGGGGGCCGATGAGGTAAACCCGATGCGCAGCTCCCCCGTCTCCCCAAGATAAAGCCGTTCCGCTCTGGCGGCGGCGTCCTCCACCATACTCAGGATCTGCCGGCTATCGGCGAGAAACTGTTTTCCCGCCGCCGTCAGGCTCACGCTGCGGTTGGTTCGCGCCAGCAGACGCGCCCCGACCTGCTGCTCCAGGATCTGGATCTGCTGGCTTAGCGGTGGCTGAGAGATATTCAGCCTTGCCGCCGCACGACCAAAATGCAGCTCTTCGGCGACGGCGACAAAATAGCGCAGATGGCGCAGCTCGATATTCATATTTTTAAAGTATCATTTGAGATTATTAATATATTAGACAGAATATTTACATTTTCCTACCCTAATCTTGTGGTCATACCCGTCACCAGAAACCACGGGGATGTTTAAGCAAGGATTATGTGTGAGCCGTACAACGACCGTTGATATCGCGCCGGCCAGCGACATTGATGATTTACCCGCAGCACCGCAGCCGGTTCAGTTTATTAAACGTGGTACCCCCCAGTTTATGCGCGTCACGCTGGCGCTCTTCTCAGCGGGTCTCGCCACTTTCGCCCTGCTCTACTGCGTTCAGCCGATCCTGCCGGTCCTGTCGCATGAATTTGGCGTGTCGCCAGCCAGCAGCAGTATTTCGCTCTCCATTTCAACCGGGATGCTGGCGATCGGTCTGCTGTTCACCGGGCCACTTTCGGATGCCATCGGACGTAAGCAGGTCATGGTAACGGCGTTAATGCTGGCCTCCGTGTGTACCTTGCTGTCCACCATGATGACCAGCTGGCACGGCATTCTGGTCATGCGCGCGCTGATTGGGTTATCCCTCAGCGGCGTGGCGGCGGTCGGGATGACCTATCTCAGCGAGGAGATCCACCCGAGCTTCGTGGCCTTCTCCATGGGGCTGTACATTAGTGGGAACTCTATCGGCGGGATGAGCGGACGCCTGCTCAGCGGTGTGTTTACTGATTTCTTTAACTGGCGCATTGCGCTGGCCGTTATCGGCTGCTTCGCCCTCGCTTCGGCGCTGATGTTCTGGAAAATCCTGCCGGAATCGCGCCATTTCCGCCCGACCTCCCTGCGTCCGAAAACGTTATTTATCAACTTTCGTCTGCACTGGCGCGATCAAGGGCTGCCCCGTTTGTTCCTGACCGGTTTCCTGCTGATGGGCTCGTTCGTGACGCTGTTTAATTACATCGGCTATCGGCTGATGCTTTCACCGTGGCATCTTAGTCAGGCATTGGTGGGTTTGCTCTCTGTGGCATATCTCACCGGGACATGGAGTTCGCCAAAAGCGGGTGCCATGACCGCGCGCTTCGGCCGTGGTCCGGTGATGCTGGTTTCCACCGCCGTGATGCTGTTCGGACTGCTGATGACGCTTTTCTCTTCCCTGTGGCTGATTTTTGCCGGAATGCTGCTCTTCTCTGCGGGCTTCTTTGCCGCGCATTCCGTTGCCAGCAGCTGGATTGGCCCACGCGCGCGCCGCGCTAAAGGTCAGGCTTCGTCACTGTATCTGTTCAGTTACTATCTTGGTTCCAGCATAGCCGGTACGCTCGGCGGGGTGTTCTGGCATAACTACGGCTGGAACGGCGTGGGCGGATTTATCGCGCTGATGCTGTGCGCGGCACTGCTGGTGGGCGCGAGCCTGCATAAACGACTGCATTAACATTCAGTCCTCTTCGTGTTTAAATCGAGCCGATGCTAATTTTTGTCATCGGCTGATTCAGACACGAGGACTTCATGAAAAACAATAACTATCAACAACTCACCCGCACCTTCCAGCGCCTCTCCCGCTTCTCTCACCTCTCCTCCATCGCCAGCTGGGATATGTTTACCATGATAGCTGAATTGTTACAATTCAGCAGCTTACCGCTGAAAGGACTTGAAAAGTAGTACAAATCGTGCTGTTCTAAACCTACTACAGTGGGCTATTTTTGAACTTAGTTTCTTGGAAGAGCTGAAGCTTACAGGAGGGGAATATGACACGTATGAGAAAGACCTTTGGATTGACCTGTCTTGTCTAATTGGTGATTACTCTAGGCTTCTGAATGATGATGGTAAGGCTGTAAATAGACCCGTTTTAGTCCCAGGCATTTTTTGAGATCCCAGCCAAATAACGGTACTGTCGATATTCCTCCGGTGTCATATTTTTCAGTGATTCATGCGGGCGTTCACAGTTATATTCTTATAACCATTTCTCCGTGATTTCCCACACTTCATTCAGCGTTCTAAACAGATAAAAATCGAGTATTTCTGTACGGTATGTCCTGTTAAAACGCTAAATGAAAGCATTCTGCGTCGGCTTAACCGGCTGGATAAACTCCATTTTTTCTGCGTGCCTCTCAGCCCATTCAGCCAGCGCCAGAGAGATAAATTCCGGACCATTATCCATGCGCAGCATGACCGGATAGCCACGGTTTGCCGCGATCCTGTCGAGAACACGAACCACTCGCAAAGATGGCAGATTCAGATCGATTTCAATCGACAACGCCTCACGGTTAAAGTCATCAAGGACATTGAACGTGCGAAAACGACGGCCACAGACCAGCGCATCATGCATAAAATCGACAGACCAGCTCTGGTTCAGCGCTTCCGGCGTGGCCAGTGGTGAGGGATTGCGTACCGGCAGCCGTTGTTTGCCCTTACGGCGAAAATTCAGCTTCAGCAGACAGTAAATACGGTGGAGCCTTTTGTGATTCCACGGATATCCCTGCGTCGCAAAACCTGGTAAAGCTTCGGAAAACCATATCGTGGGTATCGTTCAGCCACCGCCTGCAATGCGGCAATAACGGGCCCATCACGTGTGGTATCCGGGCGGTAATGGTTAACCGTTCTGCTCAGATTAAGACTCCGGCAGGCATGACGAATACTGAGTCCGAACGTCGTTATCAGATGAGTGACCAGCTCACGCTTAAAGGCTAGTTTTAAAGCTTTTTTTCGATAACGTCTTTCAGCGCCCGGTTCTCCAGGCTAAGGTCGGCAAACATCTGTTTTAGACGGCGGTTCTCGTCCTCAAGAACCTTGATATTTTTAATATCAGAAGCTTCCATGCACCGTATCTGGACTTCCAGTTGTAGTAGGTGGCTTCAGAGATACCGTCCTCCCGACAGACATCTTTAACGGTTCGTCCGGCTTCAACCGACTTAATCACAGCGATGATCAGATGCTCAGTAAAACGTGCTTTACGCATAGCGATCTCATTCGTTGGCAGAGTGATTATGCCGGATGATCTCTAAATATGAATGGCACGATTATGCTGGATACTTACACAAACGAACAGGCCAGCAACGGCTGTTGTCGCGGATAAAGGCGTACCTCAGTCGGACAGCTTTGCGAAGTACGCCGCGGCTTTTTTAATATGTCCCGTTCGTCCGTAACCCGCTTCAACTCTTTCTGAAAACGGCAGATCTCGGCCTGAGCATTTGACTGTTCATTATGAGTGGAAGAATCCGGACCGTACTTCTTTATCCAGGCGTAGAGACTGTGAGTGGTGATATCGAGACGTGATGCAACACTGGAAACAGAATGACCACGATCAACAACCTGTTTGACTGCTTCAATTTTAAACTCTTAAGGATAACGTTTACCGCTTATGGGCACCTCAGAGTCATCTTAGATGACTCTGAGGTGTCTGTTAAACCCATGGCGATTCAATATAAGAAAATGAATACTATCCCTTCTGTTCTTCGAACACAGGCTACGCCTGTAACGCAGCTAAGCTGCTCACGCTGAAAGTAAAAAGAACAAAAGAAGAAATAATCCTCTAATGTTCTAATTCTGATAAGGCCTGCTTTTAATCTTCTCTCAGCGTTAATGTTTATATTATCATTGCATTGCGATATTAAAGGCCAATCTTGGATAATGATGAATCTGCCACATGACGACGACATTCAATAGGAGCATCCTGGCATGCAGCATCAGCCATAATATAATCTCCCAAAGATGGCCCACTATCTTCACTGGTTTCACGAACAGCTTTAGCCTGCGCCTCTTGAGCTTTAGCAGCCTGACGCATAGAAAGATACTGAGCATCGTCCTCAGCATTCATAATCCCTGCATGTTCACGTCTCTTCATCTCCTGATAGAAAGCAGCACCAACACCAAACCAATCATCACCATCCTGGAAGGTTGCCACTGTGTCTAACACCTCTGCATTGCCTGCGTTAGCTACGTTACGAGCCAGATTAGAAGCACACCCCGAAAGGGAGGCTGTTAGCAACACGGCAATCATTAAACCCTTCATTTGCTCACCTGCTGACAGTCAATGTAAGGGCGTTCTTTATTGCCAATATCTACAATCCTTACACGGCTAGTCATGTTGTAGCCGTCAATATTCATCATATAAGCCCATATATCCTTTTTTGTCTTATCTTCATCTGACAATATAGCCACATCATTAACCGTACCATCAAAGTTAAATTGTGTGGTGTGCATCGGCTTGTGTGTAGTGTCATTTAATATCTCACTATTACCAGCGATAATAGTTTTACCTTTTGTAATAGCTATGTAGTTTTCATGAACACCATTATCAATAAAATCTTTCACATCAATCAGCTTGTACTCTGCACACTGATAGATAGTGCTTGTTTCTGCATGAGCACCGAAGGAAGCAATCAACAGCACTGAGAGGGCTAGTTTGGCATTCATTGTACAATCTCCTTCTTGATAGAGGCTGCTGTATGCCATGAAAGTTTAGCCAAGGCGTTAACACTGATTGTTGCACTGGAAAGCAACATAAATAGTCGATTACGATAGAGAGAAAGACCGTTCTTGCTTCTCAGCTTAACGATATCAATCCTATCAATTGTTAATATTTCTTTAACTTGCCCCTGTTTCATTGTTAAATTCTCATAAGAAAAGTCTGACCATATGATAATTGGTAGCCCTGACCATCTTTTGATTACAAGAGCTATATTCATTCTTTATTGTATATACTGACTGGCCTTAGATTATTCCGTCAGTCTGACGGGTAAAGCAACATTGTGGTATAACGTCAGAATTGATTATTCCAGTTAAAACCAATCATTCTGAGTTCCACGCTACCGTATTGAAAGCTTTCCAAGTACTTGCTCACAACAATGTTAAGAAAGCGAAAGAGATTTTTCGCTCTGCAATTCGTGTTGAAGGTATTGGCACTCGTAAGAAGTTTGCAAGTGCATTCATGTCAACCGATCCTCGTTAAGAAGCTATAGAGTAAGTCGTTGCAGGCAACTCCCTTAAAATCTCCTAGAACGCTCTCTAAGCCCTTCAAGCATGTAAGCAATAGTTTTTCATTACTTAGCTCGTTTAAACGCATATGGCTCGTTCTGTGCGTAAATTTTTGTTCTGTCACAGCCTAAGCTGTTCACCGTGTAGGTAGTGCTAGAAATCTAGCAGTGAAACAGGTGGCTTATTACGTCGGTAGTAAAAGGGAACAAGGAGACCGTGTAACGGACGAACAATGAGTAGCGTAGCTACGAATAATTAATGCAGTAGTGATATAAAAATCTTTCCGATGAAAGGAACAGGTAATAGGGAACCATATTAGGCTCCCCTTCTTACGATCATGATGAAGGAACGTTTCCCTATAGGCCATGTCATACCCCTCTAACATGACTTTTAAAAAAGTTGTTTAGACTCTTTCCGCTTAGGATTCTATTCTGAACTAAACATAGGGATAGTGTTTCGTATGCACAAAACCACGAGTGTTTATACTCATCGATTCTGAGGAGCAAACCAGCGCTCATATTTGAGTAGTGCTAGAAAACTAGCAGTGATTTGCACCTCTAAAATTAATTTTATAAATATGTGAACCTAGAGAAGGTGTCTTAAACACATCAATATTGATTAGACCTACAATTTGTTGATTAGTAAAAATAGTCATTAGTTAATAGCCATTTCTTTGTGGCAGGAATAGATAAACATGGCTACTGTTCCGATATGAAAGGTGTAATTGATATTGGCTACATTACCTTGTTCAACAAAATTAACCTCTGTGTCATCTTGCTTACCACTCCAAATACCTAATTCCTTTTTCATTTTAGCCTTTGTACCACCATCATCAAGAAAATCTCCAGTAGCAGTGTTAAGAGAAATAAACATAGCTTTAACATCACCTGTAGGAACAGGTGTTGTCTGATAACATTTGTAATTATTGATTGGATCTACTATCTTTGGTGTAACTTGATTCAGATCAATCTTACATCCTGATAGTATAGAACATGCCATCACAGCTAAGATTAGTTTCTTCATTATATTTTTCTTTAATAATATCTTATTAAAAGGGCACGATGACACGCCCACTCTATTAATCAGCGTATTGCAGTACGTGTAACCTGAGCAGCTTCAATAGCTAAACGCAATGCTGATATTCCTTGAAGTGCATCAAGAGCAGCAGTACCACCAACACGAGTGTTAGCATTATCCCTTTCACCAACGAACCAAGGAGCATAATGCTGAACATCAATTAGTGATGTTGTATTACCAATAACAAAGACATCACGTTCTGCCTCAATAGTGTTAAGATTAAAGTGACCAACTGTACCAAGACTATTAATACTACGATAAGTTATTTCATCTTGCTTCCAACCCATGTAGATACGATCATGCAGATTAATTACAAACACTTCATTTATCTCTACTGTGGCTAAGGTTGCATACTTGACATTAATATTCATTATTTCTCTCTTATAAATGTTGTATGATTAAAGCGTGGCTATTTCACTCTCTTTGAGAAGAAGATAATTAGCTAATTGTGCTTATACAATCTTTGTAATAGTGAGAAACATAATTGATCTATTCCTAATCAATAATGAGTGCCATAGCTACGATAGATCACGACTGTTCAGGAGTTATCACACCCTTCATGCCGTATCGACCTACAGTTCACCGTTCTCTTTCTACGGATACAACTATGGACAAACTACTGAGACGATTGTTTGTTAATAAACTATGTGTTCCTGCATGTTGTGTTATCCCGATGAAGAGACAAGATAGTTTTACGATGAAGGAAGAAATTCTACTACTACGATGAAACAAAGCTATGGTCTTCTTAGTCTCCAGTGTTAGGGAAGAGGATGATCTAGTGATTTCGTATTTTTTAATATATTACATACCTTTGTCCCTTCTATGGGACTCGCCACCATGCTTCCTCTTGGTAATAAAGAATAAGTAATCCCGTCATATTGACGGGTGTGTCCTATATGCTCTTCCACATTCTTAAGTAGTAATTCCGTCAAAAAGACGTATAAGAAGAAATAACAGAAAGGGATTAAAGAAAGAGATCCCTATAACATAATCCCTTCTTAACACCTTCCCTTCTTCATCGTTCTCTTTTATCGCTTCTGTACACCGCTTGCGGGGACGCTTCCGAAAGCGATAGCTTAAGCAGCTTGCGACAAAATGAGTTGGTGTAACTAATAATTAAGCCCTTCCATAGTAGCAAGCTCATTCTGTGTAAGATGGTTGGGTTTTTCTTGTCTCTACTATTCTAGTGCGTTAATTCATTTTTCATCTTTAGAAAATGATCCCATATAGACACCATATGTTGTAAGTACTGAATCAACATCACGATAGTTATAATCTTGAAAATGTTGATAAATTATTTTTCTAATTCCAACATATTCAGAATATGGCCCAAACAGTTGCTCTCTTCTACTTAACTTATTCCAGTGCGTGGGGTTGTTTAGCCATTTAACTCGAAAATGTTGAGCTAACTCTTCTCGTAACTCAGGACAAAGATTTTCACACAAATGGTCTCTATCCAAAATTAAAAAATCAGCTACACACTCAAATTCATATTTCATCTTCCCCCATCGTCTGTAGTTATTAACTGCAACAACCTTCCATTTCTTAAAAAGTTTACGACAATAGGAGATAGTTAAACTTAAGAACAACACTACTAGAACTAAAAGCCAAATAGGAATAAACATTGCTATATTATCCATGCTATGAGAAAATAAAAATTTAACAATAAATGATCTTTCAAATAAACTTAATTGATGTAACAAAATTTACTGGCTTTGGCTCTAAGTGCTCATGTGTGAGATTGATATTGCAAGAAACCTCCATGCTTTTTAATCTAACGTTATGTAAGTTACTGATTTGTATAAGACTGTATTTTATCATTATGCAATCTCCTTCAAAAACTCTTCCACTTATTCATCTACGTTAGTAACCCCATAACTACAGGAGTGCAGAGCTTTCTTCATTTGCATTAATGGTTGACGAGTTACATACACTCGGTCTGTTGTCACTGAATGAGCATGACCAAGAATGCTGTACCTGATTGAGTCGGGAACTTCACAGTCCCCAAGTCTTTTACTCAGTGAATAACGGAAGTGATGTGTGCTATGTTTCGATCCAAGTTTGCTAAATGCAAAAGCTACCCTTGAGGCTGCTGCATTGTTCTTTCCCCAACCAAGGAAAGGTTTAACCTCCCACAGCCCCATGTTAAGCAGTGCTTCACCAATTGGTATGTTTCGGATTGAACTTGCATTCTTAACACTCTTCCCGTCTTCGTCATTAATGCTAATAACTTTCACACCATCAATTTCACGATAATCTTAAGGACGTAATTGCATGGCCTCCCCTATCCTCATTCCAGTATTCCAGAGAATTGCTAACAACCATTTAAGCTCACCCTGATAGGTTAGAACATATTCACCATTCATCAAAACCATGAATGACCTAGGGTTATTTCATTCTTCTTGTTGATGGTTTCAACTTTGGAATACAGCATCCCTTTCCCTGGATTTGAACTAATCCTGTCATATTTATCAACACAGAAACTAAATAAGGCATGTACCTTAATAAGTGCATCCTGACGGCTTCTAGGAGCATCGTAGCGCTTATCTAGATATTTCTTGAATGATGATATTGTTCTTTGTTCACGTCCTCTATAGCGTGGATATGCAGCTTTTTAGCCCATTCAATAAACAGGTCGATAGTACGTCTTTTTAGTTTCTCGGTACGTGGCTTCCAATCAGAGCGCATTTCCTTACACCTGTCTTCCAATGCATCACTAAGAAGGTGAACTACCGTTTATGCTCAGAAGACAAATTTGTCCGCTGTGATTCTGCTCGAATCTGAGCAGTTGGAAGAAAGCATCCTTCACTAAATGTCAGTTCTGTGGCAGACCAATTTTGGCCTACGGGTGAAATTCCTCCCGTAAGTTGTTCTAACAATGCCATGTCTGCCAGTTCATCCCTGTGCCTTCTCAGTGTCAGTTTCAAAGCATCAAATGGAAGGTTGAGTTTTTTCACCATCACCACTTTTCCAGTGAGGCTTGCTGCTCTCATTTGTGCTGTATTCAAGTCTCTGGTCTTGAGACTGATGTAAACAGTTCGGTCATTGATTCGTTTCTTCCAGACAAACCCATCTTTACCTGTATGGGAAATGTAGGGGAATTTGGTTAGTTTCATTGTATGCTCCTTGGAACACTCCCAACTTAGAAGGAAGAACAAGAATGGAAAAATACCCAGCCTATCAGTCACTTGTGACGACTTTCCAGCGCCTCTCCCGCTTCTCTCACCTCTCCTCCATCGCCAGCTGGGATATGTTCACCATGATGCCGCCAGGCGGCAGCGCCGCGCGCGGTGAAGCGCTGGCGGAGATGAGCGTCCTGCAACATCAGATCCTGACCGATAAAAAAGTGGGTGAATGGCTGGCGGCGGCGGCAGACGAAGATCTGAACGACGTTGAGCTGGCCAACCTGCGTGAAATGACGCGCCACTACCAGCAGGCAACTTTACTGCCGGAATCGCTGGTGGAGGCCAAATCGCTGGCGGGCAGCAGGTGTGAACACGCGTGGCGCACTCAGCGTCCGGCCAACGACTGGCAGGGCTTTTCAGCCAACCTGAAAGAGGTGGTGAAACTCAGTCGTGAAGAAGCCCGCCTGCGCGCTGAGGCTAAAGGCTGCACGCCTTACGACGCGCTGCTGGATATCTTTGAACCCGACATGACCAGCGCTCGCCTGGATGTGCTGTTCGGCGATCTGAAGTCCTGGCTACCGGAGTTGCTGGCAAAGGTTGTGGAAAAACAGGCTCAACGATCGTTCGTTCCGCCACAGGGTCCCTTCCCGACCGCCACGCAGCGCGAGCTGGGCCTGGAAGCGATGAAAATGCTTGGCTTCGATTTTAACGGCGGTCGTCTGGACGTTAGCGCCCACCCGTTCTGCGGCGGCGTGCCGGAAGATGTGCGTATCACCACGCGTTACGATGAAAATGAACTGCTCAGCGCGCTTTTCGGCGTGATCCACGAAACCGGACATGCCCGCTACGAGCAAAACCTTCCGCGAGCATGGGCCGGTCAGCCCGTTGCGCTGGCGCGCTCTACGGCGATCCATGAATCCCAGAGCTTGTTCTTTGAAATGCAGCTAGGCCGCAGCGACGCTTTCCTGAAGCATCTGCTTCCGGCGGTTCATGCCCGTTTCGGCAGCCAGGCGGCATTCAGCGAAGAGAATTTCATTGCCTGGAACCAGCGCGTGAAGCCGGGCTACATCCGCGTTGATGCGGATGAAGTGAGCTATCCGGCGCATGTGGTGCTGCGCTATGAGATCGAGCGCGCGCTAATCAATGGCGAAATTGAAGTCGATGATATTCCCGCGTTATGGGATGAGAAAATGCAGGCCTGGCTTGGGTTATCCACCAAAGATAACTATCGCAACGGCTGTATGCAGGATATCCACTGGACCGACGGCGGTTTTGGCTACTTCCCGTCTTACACGCTGGGGGCAATGTATGCGGCACAGCTGTTCCATGCCGCCAAAACTGCGCTGCCCGGGTTGCAGATATCCATTGCCGGGGGCGATTTCTCAGCGCTGTTTGACTGGCTGCGTCAGAATATCTGGCAGCACGGCAGCCGTTTCAGCACATCGCAGCTCATCACCCAGGCCACGGGCGAAGACCTGAATATCCGCTACTTCCGCGAACACCTGACATCCCGCTACCTATAACCGAATGCGCCGGGGATCTGCCCCGGCGTTGTACATACGGTTACACGCCGATACCAATCACTCACGGAAACCCCGAATTTACAGGGATATAGTTATTTCAACGGCCCCGCAGTGGGGTTAAATGAGAAACCAAATTCGAGGGTATGAAAATGAAAAAAGTATTAGCTCTGGTTGTTGCCGCTGCTATGGGTCTGTCTTCCGCTGCATTCGCGGCTGAAACTACCGCCACCGCAGCGCCTGCGGCTTCCACCGCTGCTCCGGCCAAAACGGTTCACCATAAAAAACATCACAAAGCGGCTAAACCAGCGGCAGAACAGAAAGCGCAGGCCGCTAAAAAGCACCACAAAAAAGCGGCAAAACCAGCGGTAGAGCAGAAAGCCCAGGCGGCTAAAAAGCATCACAAAAAAGCAGCAAAACACGAAGCGGCTAAACCTGCTGCACAGCCAGCAGCGTAAGAGTACAAGCTTAACCGTGCCCTTCGGGGCACGTTGGTAAACCGGCGCTGAACGGGTTTGCGGTCAGCGCCGTTTTTTTATCCGGAGGGCGTATGCTGCGGCGCTATCGGTTTGAGTTCATTCTTATCCTGCTAATTTTATGCGCGCTCATCGCCAGCCACTTTTATCTTTCCTGAATGTAGCACGCTGATTTTACTCCCACTTTCTCGCCGTCGCGTCTATAGTATTTTTATAGGGATCACTTTTAATAATCATAATTACCCCCACCAGAGTGTGATATGCGTAAATCTGTTGTGTTGTTACTGGGAACGTTTAGCCTTTTTGCTGGCTTTTCACATGCGGATGATGGCGACGATGACGCCATTAGCGCCAAAGAGGTAAAGACGCTGTTTTTTGGTCATGACGATCGTACGCGTGTCACCGATCCTACCGAATCGCCCTGGGATGCCATCGGGCAACTGGAAACCGCCAGCGGCAATTTATGTACTGCAACCCTCATTACGCCACGCCTTGCGCTGACGGCGGGTCATTGCCTGTTAATGCCGCCTGAAGGCAAACCGGATAAAGCGATCGCCCTGCGCTTTGTGTCGCAAAAAGGAATATGGCGCTACGAAATTCACGGTATTGAGGGGCGGGTGGATCCGTCGCTTGGCAAACGCCTGAAACCGGATGGCGATGGCTGGATTGTGCCGCCCGGGGCGGCCTCCTGGGATTTCGGGCTGATCGTTTTACGTTATCCGCCGTCCGGGATCACCCCGCTGCCGCTCTTTGATGGCGATAAATCCGCGCTCACCGCCGCCCTGAAAGCCGCCGATCGAAAAGTAACGCAGTCAGGCTACCCTGTTGATCACCTCGATTGGCTGTACACCCATACGGACTGCGTGGTGACGGGTTGGGCGCAAAACAGCGTGCTGTCGCATCAGTGCGATACGCTACCGGGTGATAGCGGATCGCCGCTGATGTTAAAAACCGATAACGGCTGGCAGCTGATTGGCGTTCAAAGTTCTGCGCCAGCGGCGAAAGACCGCTGGCGCGCCGATAACCGGGCGTTGTCGGTGACCGGTTTTCGCGACCGGCTGGAAGCCCTGGCGCAGCAGTAGGTCACTCAGGCCAGTTTAATCATGATCATGCCGGCGAGCAGTAATACCAGCCCTATCCAGCCTTTATTGTTTAAACGCTGCCCGAACATAATCCAGCCTGCCGCCAGGGTGGCGGCAATACCGAAGCCACCCCACAGCGCATAGGCCACGGACAGATCGATGCCTTTCACCGCCTGCGACAGGGCGCTAAACGCCCCCAGAACCGCGGCAATCGATAACAGGCCGTAGGCTTTGCGACGAAAACCGTCGGAGAACTTCAGAAAGACGTTCGCAATAATTTCCAGAACGATGGCGAAAGCCAGCCAGGCCGCGTGGATCCATTCAAACTGCTGCATGGGTCTGCTCCTTCTGCTGTTTTGCCGGTTTGCGTGTACCCGATTTAATCAGCACGATACCCGCGACCAGGGTCGTCAGCCCGGCAATTTTCATTGTCGTCAGGGTTTCATCAAATAACATGACGCTAAACAGCGTAATCAATAAAATACCAACACCTTCCCACAATGCGTATGCCACGCCCAGCGCGATTTTTTTAACCGCGAAAGAGAGGAAAATATAGGAAAGCGTAATCATGACCAGCATCAAAATAAAACCGGTGCTGCCATCACTCACGCTCGCCCATTTCATCGACAAGGTGCCGGTAATTTCAGCGACGATCGCCAGAGCTAATAAAATCCAGTAAAACATGTTTTTTCTCCTGCTTGAGAATATAATCCATCGAGGCTCGCTGCGGACAGCAAACCAAAAAGTTGGGAATTAAATCAGTTAGCTAAGCGCATAGCGCCAGCTCAGGCAGAAGACGTGACTATAGCGCGGAACGCCAGTGTTGCTCACCAGAAAGCAGGCAGAGGGAAGTTGAAAACAGAGCAGAGTTGTTTGAAAAATACGTCCTGAACAAATTGTCCATAAAATTACAATTATCCGCGGTGTTGCTTCTCGTCTTTGCGGATGAAAATTGTCCTCGGTAGTTGAACACGCCTGATTTGTATCATAAGCCAGGAATTTACTCAAAGCCTTTTCATTTCTTTACCCAGTCTGTTTGATTTTGGTTAGTTTTTTTAATCCGCTTTCCCCTCTATTATAAATAAAAAACTGTTCAGGAACGTCCATGGCCAAACCTATTATCACCCTCAACGGGCTTAAGATCGTCATCATGCTGGGCATGCTGGTGATCATTCTGACCGGCGTTCGTTTTGCGGCCGATATCATCGTGCCTTTTATCCTGGCGCTTTTTATCGCGGTGATCCTCAATCCACTGGTGCAGCGAATGGTGCGGCTGCGCATCCCGCGTGTGCTGGCGATAAGCCTGCTTATCAGTATTATTATCGTTGCGATGGTGCTGTTAGTCGCCTATCTGGGAACCTCCCTGAACGAGCTGGCGCGGACGCTACCGACATACCGCTCTTCCCTGGCGACCCCGCTGCTGCAAATTGAACCCTGGCTGCAACGCGCGGGTATCGAAGTCTCGGTTGAGGAACTGCTTAAATACATCGATCCGAATGCCGCCATGACGATTGTCACCAGCCTGCTGGCACAACTCTCCAACGCCATGACCTCAATTTTCCTGCTGTTCCTGACGGTTGTGTTTATGCTGCTGGAAGTTCCACAGCTGCCTGCAAAGCTCCAGCACATCATGGTGCGTCCGGTAGAGGGAATGGGCGCCATTCAGCGCGCGCTCGACAGCGTTTCACGCTATCTGGTGCTGAAAACGGCCATCAGCCTGGTGACGGGATTAGTGGTCTGGGGGATGCTCGCCGCGCTGGATGTGCGTTTTGCCTTCGTCTGGGGGCTGCTGGCCTTTGCGCTCAACTATATTCCTAACATCGGCTCCGTGCTGGCGGCGATCCCCCCTATCCTTCAGGTGCTGGTTTTCAGCGGTTTGTATGATGCCCTGATTCTGCTGGCAGGCTATCTGGTGATTAACCTTGTCTTCGGGAACATTCTTGAACCACGGATAATGGGACGCGGGCTGGGGCTTTCAACCCTTGTAGTGTTCCTGTCCCTGATTTTCTGGGGCTGGCTGCTCGGGCCTGTCGGCATGCTGCTCTCCGTTCCGCTGACAATTATTGTCAAAATTGGCCTCGAGCAGACCGCCGGTGGACAAAGTATCGCTGTACTGCTGAGCGACATGAGCCATAAGGCCGATTAATTGTCCATCGACAGCATGGGCTTGCCCGTTCTTCCCGCTTCGCGATAGTTGCCTACTGCCCGCTGCCATTCCGACAGCGGGTAGAGGGTGACATCGCTGCACTGACTGGCGCGCAGTTTAGGCCAGATGCGCCGAAACTCCGCCTGCCACGCCTCAGCGCTCAGCGCGTCCAGATAGTTACGAATGTGAAACCACGCCACGCGCGGCAACGGCCGCTGCTGCCGGAAGGTCTGCCCGGAGAGCAGCCCGTAGCAGACAAAGGTGCCGGTTTCGGGCATCACGCTCAGGATCGTCTCCGCCAGGCTGCCGCCCGTGGCGTCGTACACCACGTCTGCGCGCGCGGCGGCAGCGTTGACGGCGGCCATATCGTGTTGCGCAATCGGGACGATCCCCTTTTCAGCCAGACGTTGAGCGTGCACGGGCGAGCGATGGATCCCGTAAACCGCCTCTGCACCCGCCTGGCGTGCCCATTGCCCGAGCAGAACGGCGCAGTCAGAACCGGCAGCGGTGAGCAGCACCGTTTTCCCGACCGGAGGATAGCGGTCCAGCATCATCTGTGCGGCAAGCGGATTGATATACGCCCGCGCGGCAAGAAGCGAGTCGACGTCGTCCGGGACGGGAACCGCATACGCCGCCGGGCAGTCGACATAGCGCTGCCAGGTTCCCTGCCCCCGTAACGGCAGGACCCGCTTGCCCAGCAGCGCCGGATAAGCGGCGGGCGTTTCGGTCACTATTCCGACCCCTTCATAACCGGCTATCGCAGGCAGCGGCGTGCGATGGCGATATGCCCCGGTGATGGGGATGAGATCGGAGGCGTTCACCGGAGAAAAAAGCATGCGCACACGTATCTCTCCCGGCTGTCGCGGGGACAATGGTGTGGTTTCCGCTTGCAGTACCGATTCAGGCTCACCAAACCGGCGATACCAGAGGGCCAGATTACGCATTGCGATCGCGCCATCCCATTTCCGGTGCGACATGTTTCAGGATGGACTCGATCACATGTGCGTTGTATTCCACGCCCAGCTGATTCGGCACGGTAAGCAACAGCGTATCCGCTTCCGCGATCGCTTCATCCTTTTTCAACTGTTCAATCAGCTTGTCTGGCTCTGCGGCATAGCTGCGTCCGAAAATGGCCCGCGTTTTCTCATCCAGATAACCCACGCTGTCGCTCTCATTGCGGCTTGAACCGAAATACATCCGGTCGCGTTCGTCCATCAGGGCAAAAATACTGCGGCTGACCGAAACGCGTGGCTGACGGGTATGCCCTGCCTCAGCCCAGGCCTGTCGGTAGGCACGGATCTGTTTTGCCTGCTGAATATGGAACGGCTCGCCGGTTTCATCATCTTTCAGCGTTGAGCTTTGCAGGTTCATCCCCAGTTTTGCCGCCCATACTGCCGTTGCATTAGAGCCAGCCCCCCACCAGATACGATCGCGTAAGCCTTCTGAATGCGGCTCCAGACGCAACAATCCCGGCGGGTTTGGGAACATCGGCTGTGGGTTAGGCTTCGCAAACCCTTCACCGCGTAATACATCAAGCAGTACCTCAGTGTGGCGGCGCGCCATATCAGATTCGGTTTCCCCTTCCTGCGGCACGTAACCAAAATAACGCCAGCCATCAATCACCTGCTCCGGGGAACCCCGGCTGATACCAAGCTGTAATCGCCCGCCTGAGATGAGATCTGCCGCGCCAGCATCTTCCGCCATATACAGCGGATTTTCATACCGCATGTCGATCACGCCCGTCCCGATTTCGATACGTTTGGTTTTCGCGCCTATTGCCGCCAGCAAGGGGAATGGCGAACTGAGCTGGCGGGCAAAGTGGTGCACACGGAAATAAGCCCCGTCCGCGCCCAGCTCTTCGGCTGCGACCGCCAGATCGATGGACTGTAGCAGCGTGTCAGCCGCGGTTCGCGTGCCGGACTGGGGTGACGGCGTCCAGTGACCAAACGACAAAAATCCAATCTTTTTCATAGTGGAGTATCCTGATAAAGCATTGCGTTATCCCTACTCTACGCATTAACGGATGAGAATAAATGGTGATTATTTAACGGAATGCTTCAAATAAACTGACAGAAAGACGCAAATCGCAGGCTGCCTTCCCGCAGAGGAGGCATTCTCCTGACATCTCATAATGGGATATAGTGTGAACTATTCTCTTTTTAACAGGTAACATCAGCAATGGCTCTGATCCCCAAAAACTACGCACGGCTGGAAAGCGGCTACCGTGAAAAAGCGCTAAAAATCTACCCCTGGGTTTGTGGACGCTGCTCGCGTGAGTTTGTTTATTCAAATCTTCGTGAACTCACGGTTCACCATATCGACCACGATCACACCAATAACCCGGAAGATGGCAGTAACTGGGAGCTGTTGTGCCTGTTTTGTCACGATCACGAGCACTCAAAGTACACCGAAGCGGATCAGTATGGCACCACCGTTGTCGCGGGTGAGGATGCGCAAAAAGACGTGGGTGTCGCCACGTTTAACCCCTTTGCCGATCTCAAGGCGATGATGGACAAGAAGAAGTAATATCGACGGCTTCACTGCCCATACCTGCCGTATGGGCACTTATATTCCTTAAACATTTCATTAAATACCCTTTCCGCCAGATTTGCCTCGCCGCCATTCTGAATATAACCCTCTTCCTCCTGCACCCGTACGACGTCACTCCTCGTTCCCCCTTGATCTTTGCTATCAATATATAATACTGTATATAAATACAGTATTTATTAACGGTGATCATAATGCAGTTTTTCACCCCACCTGGCGATACCAGAGCGAGCTGACCATGTTTGCACTGTGTGATGTGAACGCTTTCTATGCTTCCTGTGAAACGGTTTTTCGCCCGGACCTGAAGGGACGACCGGTGGTCGTGTTGTCCAATAACGATGGGTGCGTCATCTCTCGCTCCGCTGAAGCCAAACCCTTTGTGAAAATGGGTGAACCGTACTTCAAACAGAAAGATCGCTTCAGGCATCATGGCGTGGTTTGTTTCAGCAGTAATTATGAACTTTACGCGGATATGTCCAACCGGGTAATGAACACGCTTGAAGAGATGTCGCCTCGTAGCGAAATATACTCCATTGATGAGATCTTTTGCGATCTTACCGGGGTACGTAATTGTCGCGATCTTTCCGATTTTGGGCATGAAATGAGAGCGACCGTACTGCAACGCACCCATCTGACCGTCGGGGTGGGCATCGCACCCACAAAGACGCTGGCGAAACTGGCAAATCACGCGGCAAAACGCTGGCAGCGCCAGACGGGAGGCGTTGTTGATTTATCCAATGTGGATCGTCAGAGAAAGCTGATGGCGGCGCTACCCGTCGAAGACGTTTGGGGGGTAGGACGTCGCATAGCGAAGAAGCTTGAGATGATGGGGATTAAGACCGTCCTGCAACTGGCAGACACCGATATCCGGTTCATAAGAAAACATTTCAATGTCGTGCTGGAGAGAACGGTGCGTGAATTACGGGGCGAACCGTGTCTTGAACTGGAAGAGTTTGCCCCGGTAAAGCAAGAAATCGTCTGTTCGCGCTCGTTTGGCGAACGCATCACCGAATATGACGATGTACGCCAGGCCATCTGTAGTTATGCCGCCCGGGCAGCAGAAAAACTTCGCAATGAGCATCAGCATTGCCGCTTTATCTCCGTATTTGTTAAAACCTCGCCCTTCGCGCTTAACGAGTCATATTATGGCAATAGCGCGTCGGTAAAACTGCTTACCCCAACCCAGGATAGCCGGGATATTATCGGCGCATCAGTTCGTTGTCTGGATGCGGTCTGGAAGAACGGCCATCGGTACCAGAAAGCCGGCGTGATGCTGGGAGATTTTTATAGCCAGGGCGTCGCGCAACTTAATCTGTTTGACGACAACGCACCCAGGAAAAACAGCCAAAAGTTAATGGATGTATTAGACCATCTGAATGCTGAAAATGGCCGTGGCACGCTTTACTTCGCGGGACAGGGTATTCAGCAGCCGTGGCAGATGAAACGGGAAATGCTTTCACCCCGCTACACAACCCGCTTTGCGGATCTCCTCACTGTTAAGTGATATTAACAATTGCTGCTAAGTTGTAAATTTCTCCTTGCCGGACCGGACAAATCGGTTATCGTGCCAGGCAACTTTCACAGCAATAAAAGACAGTGGGATGCGCTATGGCGGTTTTTGATGGTCACAATGACCTGTTGCTTAATTTATGGCTTCACCATCGCCAGGATCCGGTAACGGCCTTCTTCTCCGGCATTGAAAACGGACACCTCGATTATCCGCGCATGCAGCAAGGCGGATTTTCCGGCGGGCTGTTCGCGCTGTTCGTGCCGCCGCAGGAGTATATCGCCCGCATGGCGCCACAATACGCCTGCGAGCCGTGGCAGCCGGTCGACATTCTCTGGCAGCAGCTGACGATCCTTAAGCAGCTTGTCGCCCACTCCGACGGCCGGGCGCGATTGTGCCTGAGCGCGGCGGATATCGAACGCTGCCGTCAGGATAAGGTGCTGGCGATGGTAGCGCATATTGAGGGCGCGGGCGGTTTTGACGGCGAGGGAGGCGATCTACAGGCTTTCTATGCCGCCGGGGTGCGTAGCATTGGGCCTTTCTGGAACATTGCTAACCGTTTTGGCACCGGCGTTAACGGGGTGTTTCCCGGCAGCCCGGACAGCGGCCCAGGGCTTACCGCAGAGGGTATCGCCCTCATTAAGCACGCTAACGCCCTGAACATGCTGATTGACGTTTCGCATATGAATGAAAAGGCGTTCTGGGATACCGCTCGTCATTCCTCATCACCGCTGGTCGCCACCCACTCCAACGCCCATACGCTGTGCCCGCAACCGCGCAATCTGACCGATCGGCAGCTGCTGGCTATCCGCGACAGCGGCGGCGTGGCTGGCGTCAATTTCGGCAACGCGTTTCTGCGCGCCGACGGTAAACGCGATAGCGATACCCCGCTGAGTACGATTGTTCGCCATATCGACTATCTTATTAACATCATGGGTGACGATCATGTCGCGCTGGGCTCCGATTTTGACGGCATTACGTTGCCTGATGACTTACACGATGTGAGTGGTTTACCACGGCTAATCAGCGCGTTGCGTGACAGCGGCTATGATCAATTTGTGCTGAATAAGCTGCTGTGGGGTAACTGGCAAAAGGTATTGCAAAATGTTTGGCAACAATAGGTTACGTTGTAAACATTAAGTTAATTCCTTACATCTTTCGGGTTGAGCTTTGCCCTCCTGTGACGCATTATTTGATGACCATCACAAAACTGGCACAAACAATGGCGTTGGTGCTGCATTTTTAAAGAGGAAAAAACGATGTGGAAGAAACCTGCTTTTATTGATTTACGTCTTGGCCTGGAAGTGACCCTGTACATTTCCAACCGCTAATCGCTCTGCCCGCCATCCGTGCGGGCATTTTTGTTTGACTACCTGGCCCATCTTCATGTTTATTAAAGTCCTCGGTTCCGCCGCTGGCGGTGGTTTCCCCCAGTGGAACTGTAACTGCGCCAACTGTCAGGGTTTGCGCGACGGTACCCTTCAGGCGACCCCTCGCACCCAGTCGTCGATCATCGTCAGTGATAACGGCAAAGAGTGGGTGCTGTGTAACGCCTCCCCCGATATCAGCCAGCAGATTGCCCATACGCCAGAACTGAATAAGAAAGAGGTTCTGCGCGGCACGCATATTGGCGGCATTATTCTCACCGATAGCCAGATTGACCACACCACCGGGCTGCTCAGCCTGCGCGAAGGGTGCCCACATCAGGTATGGTGTACGCCGGAGGTGCATGAAGATCTTTCCAGCGGATTCCCGATTTTTACCATGCTCCGGCACTGGAACGGCGGCCTTATTCATCACCCGATTGCGCCGCTCACCGCCTTTAGCGTGGAAGCCTGCCCTGATTTGCAGTTTACCGCTGTCCCCATCGCCAGTAACGCACCGCCCTATTCGCCGTGGCGCGACCGCCCGCTGCCGGGGCATAACGTGGCGCTGTTTATCGAAAACCGCCGCAACGGTCAGACGCTGTTCTACGCGCCGGGTCTCGGTGAACCCGATGACGCTATCCTGCCGTGGCTCAAAAAGGCGGACTGTCTGCTGATTGACGGCACCGTCTGGCAGGACGATGAACTCCAGGCCACCGGCGTCGGGCGCAATACCGGCCGCGACATGGGCCATCTGGCGCTCGGCGATGAACACGGCATGATGGCGCTGCTGGCCTCGCTGCCGGCAAAGCGCAAGATTCTGATCCACATTAATAACACCAACCCGATCCTTAACGAGCAGTCGCCGCAGCGTCACGCCCTTGCGCAGCAGGGAATAGAAGTGAGCTGGGACGGGATGAACATCACGCTTCAGGACTAACTATGCACATTCGCGAAACGCTCTCGCCGCAAGAGTTTGAGCACGCCCTTCGGGCGAAAGGCGCCTACTATCATATTCACCATCCGTACCATATCGCGATGCATAACGGCGAGGCCAGCCGCGAGCAGATCCAGGGCTGGGTGGCGAACCGGTTTTACTACCAGACGACGATCCCACTGAAAGACGCGGCAATTATGGCGAACTGCCCGGATCCGCACACGCGTCGCAAATGGGTGCAGCGGATCCTCGATCACGACGGCAGCAACGGTCATGACGGCGGTATCGAAGCCTGGCTACAGCTGGGCGAAGCCGTGGGGCTCAGCCGCGAGGACTTAATCAGCGAACGCCACGTGCTGCCCGGCGTCCGTTTCGCCGTCGACGCTTACGTTAACTTCGCCCGCCGCGCCAACTGGCAGGAGGCTGCATGCAGTTCGCTCACCGAACTGTTCGCCCCGCAAATCCATCAGTCGCGTCTCGACAGCTGGCCACAGCACTACCCGTGGATCAAAGAGGAAGGCTATTTTTATTTCCGCAGCCGCCTCAGCCAGGCCAGCCGCGACGTTGAACATGGTCTGGAGCTGGCGAAGCGTTATTGCGATAGCGCGGAAAAGCAGAATCGGATGCTGGAGATCCTTCAGTTCAAACTCGATATCCTGTGGTCGATGCTCGACGCGATGACCATGGCCTACGCGCTACAGCGTCCGCCTTATCACACGGTCACCGACAAAGCGGCCTGGCACACAACCCGACTGGTATAAGCATGCAAAAAAACTCCATCGTCGCCTTTCGTCGCGGCTATCGCCTGCAATGGGAAGCCGCTCAGGACAGCCATGTCATCCTCTATCCGGAAGGCATGGCTAAACTCAATGAGACCGCCGCCGCGATCCTCGAACTGGTCGATGGCCAACGCGACGCGGCGGCCATCATTGCCATACTCAACGAACGGTTCCCGGAAGCCGGCGGCGTGGATGACGACGTCGTAGAATTCCTGCAAATTGCTTATCAACAGAAGTGGATTATTTTCCGTGAGCCAGAATAAACCTGCCGTCAATCCACCGCTGTGGCTGCTGGCGGAGCTGACCTATCGCTGTCCGCTACAGTGTCCTTACTGCTCTAACCCGCTGGACTTCGCCCGGCAGGATCAGGAGCTGACCACTGAACAGTGGATTGAGGTTTTCCGCCAGGCGCGGGCGATGGGCAGCGTGCAGATAGGTTTTTCCGGCGGCGAACCGTTGACGCGTAAGGATCTGCCGGAGCTGATCCGCGCCGCCCGCGATCTCGGTTTTTATACCAACCTGATCACCTCGGGAATTGGCCTGACGGAAAGCAAGCTCGACGCATTCAGCGAGGCCGGTCTGGACCATATCCAGATTAGCTTCCAGGCCAGCGATGAAGTGCTCAACGCTGCGCTGGCGGGGAATAAAAAAGCCTTCCAGCAGAAGCTGGCGATGGCCAAAGCGGTTAAAGCGCGCGATTACCCGATGGTGCTGAATTTCGTCCTGCACCGGCATAATATCGATCAGATCGATAAAATCATCGAACTGTGCATCGAGCTGGACGCCGACGACGTCGAACTTGCCACCTGCCAGTTCTACGGTTGGGCGTTCCTTAATCGTCAGGGGCTTCTGCCGACGCGGGAACAGATTGCCCGCGCGGAACGCGTGGTTGCCGAATATCGGCAAAAAATGGCCGCCAGCGGCAATCTGACCAACCTGCTGTTCGTCACCCCCGATTATTACGAAGAGCGGCCAAAAGGCTGTATGGGCGGCTGGGGGTCGATTTTCCTCAGCGTGACCCCGGAAGGCACGGCGCTGCCCTGCCACAGCGCGCGCCAGCTGCCGGTGGATTTCCCGTCGGTGCTTGAGCAGAGTCTGGAATCCATCTGGTATGACTCTTTCGGCTTCAACCGCTATCGCGGGTTTGACTGGATGCCGGAGCCGTGCCGCTCCTGCGATGAAAAAGAGAAAGACTTCGGCGGCTGCCGCTGCCAGGCCTTTATGCTCACCGGGAATGCGGATAACGCCGATCCGGTGTGCAGCAAATCGCCGCATCATCATAAAATCCTCGAGGCGCGACGCGAAGCAGCCTGTAGTGATATGAAGATCGGTCAGCTTCAGTTTCGCAACCGAACCCGTTCTCAGCTTATCTATAAAACCCGGGAACTGTAACGATAATGACCATCCGCATCGTGGAACTGGCAGGCGGTTTACGCGCAACGCTGGTGCATCAGCCGCAGGCGACACGCGCGGCGGCGCTGGCGCGCGTGAGTGCCGGAAGCCATCACGAGCCACCACGCTTCGCCGGTCTTGCGCATTTGCTTGAGCACCTGCTGTTCCGCGGTAGCGAGCGCTATCGGGGCGATGATCGACTCATGGCCTGGGTCCAGCGCCAGGGCGGCAACGTCAATGCCACCACGCTGGCTCGCCACAGCGCTTTTTTCTTCGAGGTTGCCGCCGAAAACCTGTCCGACGGCGTCGCGCGACTGCGGGATATGTTGCAGGCGCCGCTGCTTTCCCGGCTGGACATCCAGCGCGAAGTGGCGGTCATTGATGCGGAAAACCGGCTTATCCAGCAGCATGATGCCGCCCGGCGCGAAGCCGCGGCGCGCCACGCGATGGAACAACCAGAGGTTTTTCGCCGTTTTCAGGTGGGTAGCCATGATTCTCTGGGGCAAGACACGGGATCGCTGCACGCCGCGTTGCGCGACTTTCATCGCCGCTATTATGTGGCCGGACACCTGCAATTGTGGCTACAGGGACCGCAAACGCTGGATGCGTTAGCCGAGCTTGCCCATACGTTTGCGACAGGTTTTGCTTCAGGTGGCGTGCCTGAAGCCGCCCCCCCTCCGTTACGCCTTAGCGCTGAAGCAGATTATCAGCTGGCAGTGACGGAGCGACCCGCGCTGTGGCGCTGTCCGTTGATCCGAAAAAGTGACAACGTCACCTTGCTTCGGGAATTTTTGCTGGACGAGGCCCCCGGAAGCCTGATTGACGGGCTGCGGGCGCGCGGGCTGGCAGAAGAGGTATCGCTGGACTGGCTTTATCAGGATGACGATTACGGCTGGCTGGCGCTAACGCTTGACGGCGAACGGCCCGAGGCCATAGACGCGCAAATCACGCGCTGGCTGCGGGCCCTACAGCAAACGACGCAAGAGCAACAGCGGCATTATTATCGGCTGGCACAGCAGCGCTTTAGCGCCCTGTCGGCCCTTGACCAGCTTCGCCAGCGGGCGTTTGGTTTTGCGCCCGGCGCGGCGCCGGTTGATTTTTCCGCCTTCTGTGCCGACTTACTGGCGGCGCCCACCTCATATCTGGCCTGCAAAAAAATGGAAGCCGCCGGGACAATTTCCAGCCAGGGATTTGCCCTGCCGCTTAGCCACTGGCGTCGCCAGCCGGTTGCGGATGAGAGCCCCATCGCGTTTTCCTTCTACCCGCAGGCTGCCCAATATTCTGCCCCAGCCCTGACGCCAGAAGCCGTTCCGCTGCTGCATTTACCGGCGCAGGCACAACCGCCGACGTTGATCCTCCGCAAGCCTTTTTATTCGCGCGTAAGCGAGTCACAGGGGGTGGCGATCGGCAAACAATTACGCCCTCTTCTGGCTGAAATGCGCCATATCGGCGGCAGCGGCGAGTGGCAAACGGTTGACGGTAGCTGGCAGCTAACCCTGCGGCTTCCTGACGCCGTGGTGATGGCGGAACCCATCATCGGGGCGATAATCGATCGCCTCTCCCGACCCACACCGGCTATTACGCCTGCGCCAGATGGCATTGCGATCCGTCAGTTGCTTAAGCAATTGCCTGAACGACTGGCATCGGAACCGTCACGGAATGGCTGGCTGGCGGCGTTAGCTGGCGGCAGCGCCGGACACGCGCACGGGTTAGCCCGGCAGCTTGGCCTGCTCCGGGCGCCGGTTAACGCTAAGCCGTTGCCGTTAAGCGATTGTCCCGGCGGGGTCGAACACATTCCGCACGCCAGCGAGGATTCGGCGCTGCTGGTGTTTATTCCCCTGCCGCCGGGTGCGTCGCTCGCCGCGCTGCGGCTGCTGGCGTTATGCTGCGAACCGCGATTTTTCCAGCGCCTGCGCGTGGAACAGCAGATTGGCTACGTGGTCAGCTGTCGTTATCAGCGTATTGCCGATCGCGATGGCCTGCTGCTGGCGTTACAGTCGCCTGATCGTTCTCCCGTGAACCTGTTGGGTTGCTGCAAACGATTTTTGCGAGAGCTGACGCTGTGCGATGAATCCGAGTTCAGCCTATTGCGACAGCAGCTGGCGACGCAGATCCGCTCACCGATGGATGCCAGCGCCACGGCAGTGGCCGCCCTGCGCCAGCGCTATGGTTTGCCGGTGTTAACGCCGCAGGCTATTGATGCCCTGCAACCTGACGAGATAGTCGCGCTATGGCGCGAGATGACTCGCCGTCGCCGACGCTGGCGGGTGCTTTTCACGGGCTGACCGGAACCGCAGCTTTCTTCCTGTGCGTGGTTTTCAGTCAAAAAAAAGCCCCGTACTACGACGGGGCCAGGCTGTTTATTTCGCTGTTATTTATCCAGCGCGTAGGCAATCACGTAGTCACCACGATCCGGCGACTGGCGTGCACCGCCAGCAGAGATCAGAATGTACTGTTTGCCGGTTTTCGGTGATACATAGCTGATAGGTCCGCCCTGGCTACCCACCGGGAGACGCGCTTTCCACACTTCTTCCCCCGTAGAGGAATCAAAGGCGCGCAGGTAGTAATCCTGGGTTCCCGCAATGAAGACCAGACCGCCCTGCGTGGCCAGCGTACCGCCCAGCGTCGGCATACCGACAGGCATCTGCATACGCATTTTTACCCCAAACGGACCGGTATCCTGAACGGTACCGACCGGCACCTGCCAGACGATTTTCTGTGTTTTCAGGTCAATCGCAGAGAGAGAGCCAAACGGTGGTTTCTGGCACGGAATACCCAGCGGTGACATGAAACGGTTTTTGTTGACCGAATACGGCGTTCCTTTCATCGGAACAGCGCCCATACCGGCGTTCACGGCTTCACCGCCCGTGTTTGCCACTGCGCTTTGCGGATCTTGTTTAATCAGCTGGACCCACAGACCCAGACGCATGTCGTTGACGAAGATGTACTGGTTGTTCGGATCCGTGGACAGACTACCCCAGTTCATTCCCCCCAGCGAGCCCGGGAAGCTCAGGGAAATATCGGTTCCCGGCATCGTGTACAGACCGTCATAACGCATTGATTTGAAGCTGATACGACAGGCCAGCTGGTCAAACGGCGTCGCCCCCCACATATCCGATTCTTTCAGGGTTTCCGCGCCAATCTGCGGCATCCCCACAGAGCGCGGCTGCGTTGCCGGGTACTGTTCACGTGGAATATCCGCTGGTTTTACCGGAACCTCTTTCACTTCAGTGAGCGGTTTACCCGTCAGGCGATCAAGAACATAAATTTGCCCCGCTTTGGTGCCCACCACCACCGCGGGCTTGTTGCCCTCTTTTGTCGGGAAATCAACCAGGCTCGGCTGCATCGGGATATCGAAATCCCAGAGGTCGTTATGCACGGTCTGGTATACCCACTTCTCTTTCCCGGTAGTCGCATCCAGCGCGAGGATTGAGGTGGCGTATTTATGATCTTCCGGAATACGGTCAGCGCCCCACAGGTCGACGGAGGAACTCCCCATCGGGATAAACACGGTATTCATCGACGCATCCCAGGACATAGGGGCCCAGGAGTTTGCAGAGCTACGTTTGTAGTGTTCGCCCGGCTTCAGAACATAGTTCGGATCCGGATTACGCGGGTCGAACGCCCAGCGCAGCTGGCCGGTGATCACGTCATAACCACGTATAACGCCTCCCGGCATATCGGTGCTGACGTTATCCGCAACGCGGCCACCAACGACAACCGTCGTACCCGCCAGCGTCGGGGCCGACGTCAGCACGTAGGTGGGATCTGACGCGTCGCCCATCCCTTCATGCAGGTTAACGCTGCCGTTAGTACCGAAGTCCGGGCAGAATTTGCCGTTATCGGCGTCTAACGCGATCAGCTTACCGTCAATAGTATTCATCAGGATACGGCGCTGGCATGCAGCGCCCGGTGCGACCTGCGCTGGCAGAACCGGCGTGGAGCCCGCTACCGTTGGCTGTGCCAGCGGTTTGGTGGCATCAAAGTATGCCAGGCCACGGCAGCGCATCCAGATTGCAGATTTGGCGTTGATTTCCGCTTTCCAGATCTCTTTCCCACTATCGGCATCCACGGCGATCACGTTGTTATGCGGCGTACAGAGGAAGACACGATCGCCAACCTGTAGCGGCGTTTGCTGATCTTCTGCGCCATTGCCGTCCGGACTTTCCGGTACGTCACCGGTATGGTAGGTCCAGACCGGTTTCAGGTTTTTCACGTTGTCACGGGTTATCTGGTCCAGCGCCACAAAGCGACTACCGCCGGCCGTATTACCGTAGTGATCCCAGTTCTGCTGTTTCGCATCATCTTTTACCGGTACCAGCGGACGTTTTTCACCGCTAAACGGCACGGTCGGATGGGGTTGAAACATCTGAACAAAGGTGACGCCCATGGCAATAATAAGGACCGCGCAGACCCCCAGGGCCCCTTTTGCGCAGGACGGTTTTCCTTCACGTTTACGCAATGCAGGCCAGGTGGCAGCTGCCAGCACCATCAGCCCGGCGGGTACCATTAAACGGGAAACCAGCGGCCAGAAGTCGAGCCCGGCATCGAAAAATGCCCAAATCAGGGTGCCAAGAAACACCAGGGCAAACAGCCCCACGGCAGAGGACTTGCGGCGGAAGAACTGAATCGCAGAGAGCAGAGTGATAACCCCGGCGATGAGAAAATACCAACTCCCCCCCAGGGAAACCAGTTTAAAACCGCCGATAGCAAAAAAGAGCCCCGTTACAAGAAGTATCACACCCACCAGCAGGCACCACGGGCCTAACCAGCCGGATGAGCGGGGATTATTGTCTGACATAAAAATGAATCTCCTGATTACTTTATAACAGCAGGGTTTTATTGACTGCCACGATGCTAAAACCCTGCGTAACATCAATTGTTCGTGTGCGAATCATAAATTAAAATTATAATGTAGACAAAATGTATTCTGTCGGAAGAAAAGAAAACTCACTAAAGTGCAGGAACATAACAAAATAAAAAAATGGGATATCACTCTGTAATTCGCCAATACCAGAATATTTGACCAGTCAGTTCCGGCTTATGCGATGAATATCAGGTTTGCCGACAAGACAGCCCAGGTGACGTAAGATTTTTGCATGATGAGAATTAACTTATTGCCTATTAATTAAGCTTCACAAACACGATCAGCTCGCGGATTTCACGATATACGTCACTACACCAAAGATATCGAGCGTATCGTCGCTGCCGACAATAATCGGTGAATAGGCGCTGTTCATGGGGTTGAGTTGAATATTGGGACGCAGCTGGAGGCGCTTCACGGTAAATTCGCCCTCTACCGCCGCAATCACGATATCGCCATGCTCAGGCTTGCGGGAACTGTCCACCACCAGCAAATCACCGTTATTGATCCCCCCTTCTATCATCGAGTCACCGGCGGCTTTGACAAAGTAAGTGGAGCTGGGATGGGCGACTAATAACTCGTTTAAATCGATACGCCGCTCTACATAATCCGCTGCCGGGCTGGGGAAGCCGCACTGTACTAAGTCGCTGAAAAGTGGAATAGCAACGATTTCACGCAACTCTGCGGGTCTGAAAAAGATCATGATAAACACCTCCATACTGTTTTTATATACAGTAGTTTTAACTGAGGTATCGATCAAGCCATGTCAGCGTAAGCGGCTGGCTACGCCTTAACCGCTTCGCTTATAACCCCCTATAGCAATGAAGATTATTTGTTTTGTAAATTTTTACGCACAGACAAGCGTAACGCGTCATAAAACTTCACTACACAATGACTTTCACATGACTATAAAAACAAAACAAAGTAACCACAAATCACTCCACATACACTATGCGTTGACTTTATATTTAGACTAGCTCATATTTTACAGCACAAATTAACAAGACAATTTTTGGAGGACGTTTTCTATGCCCGCCCGTGATTATCCCGATAAGCGTGTTGCTCGCGGTGTCGCAAAGGAGGCCGAACTCAGGATGTTAAGTGCGCGCATCGATCCTGCGCTGATGGAGTACATCCGCATTACTGCGTATGAAACACGGAAAAGTAAGCAGGAAATCGTGGCAGAAGCGTTAGCGCTTCACCGCCAAAGAAGTCAGATTGGATCATAAACAGCAAAAGCCCGAAAAATCCTCCGGGCTTTTGCTGGTATCGGGATTACCCCACCAGAGAATTTAACGTCTCCAGCGCCTCAGGCGGCAATACCAGATCGACTGCCGCCAGGTTTTCACGCAGATGCGCCACCGATGAGGTTCCCGGGATCAAGAGGATATTTGGCGAGCGTTGCAGCAGCCATGCCAGCGCCACCTGCATCGGCGTCGCGCCCAGTGAATCCGCCACCGCCTGTAGTCCGGAAGATTGCAGTGGCGTGAAACCACCCAGCGGGAAGAACGGCACCCAGGCAATCCCCTGCTGCGCCAGCGAATCAACCAGCGCATCGTCACCGCGATTCACAACGTTGTACATGTTCTGTACGCACACCACGGAAACCATCTTCTGCGCTTCAGCAACCTGCGAAGCGGTGACGTTGCTCAGCCCAATATGACGAACCAGCCCCTGCTGTTGCAGCTCCGCAAGGGTGCTCAGCGGCGCGGCAATCGAGCCTTCCGCCGGTCCGTGGGCGCTAAACATGATCCGCAGGTTAACCACGTCCAGCACATCCCGCTTCAGGTTACGCAGGTTATCATGCACCGCCTGCGTCAGCTCCTGCGCGGAAAACGCCGGCAGCCAGGAGGCATCCTCGCCGCGTCGGGCTCCGATCTTGGTCACAATCGTAAGGTCGTCCCGGTACGGATGAAGCGCCTCGCAGATAAGCTGGTTGGTCACATGAGGTCCGTAAAAATCGCTGGTATCAATGTGATTCACACCCAACGCCACCGCTTCACGCAGCACCGCCAGCGCCGCATTTTTATCTTTTGGCGGACCAAAAACGCCAGGCCCGGCAAGCTGCATCGCGCCATAGCCAAATCGTTTAACCGTACGCGTTCCGAGCGTGAACGTTCCGCTTTTATCTATGCTGCTCATGCTGACCTTCCTCATAAAAAATGATCCGGATTTACAACAGGTTCCGCAACGAAACCATTAGTTAAGCAATAGTAAAATTAAAGTTTAAATTCGCTACGACGATAGTATTGATGTAACCCTGCCTCTTCTCTTACGGATGACCGCCATGCTGAAAAATCTGCACGTGATTACCGGTATTATCTTTGCCCTCACCATATTCTGTCTGATGCAAGTTGTCACGGGAGGGTTGTTCTACTCTGCCGTTAACAACGATCGTCACAACTTTCAGAACTCCGGGTTACTCAATGCCCAACAGGAAAGCCTGAGCGACAGCGTTAACACGCTGGTGAAAACGCGCGTTACCGTTACCCGCGTGGCGATCCGCTACCTGAAAAACCAGCGCGATCCGGCCTCTCTCGCGGCGATCAACACGCTGCTGGGCACCGCCAACGGTTCGCTGGCCAAAGCCGAAGACTATTACAAAAACTGGCAGGCTATTCCGCAGGTGAAGGGCCAGCATGCCGCGCTCACCGAAGAGATGCAGAAAGCCTGGAAGCAAATGCACGAGGTGATGCGCTTGTCCATTGAGTATCTGCGCGCAGATAACTATCAGGCCTATGGCGACCTGGACGCCCAGCAGGCGCAGGATGAGATGGAGGCGGTCTATACCCGCTGGCGCGCTGAAAACAACGTTCTGCTGAAAGCCGCCGCCGAAGAGAACCAGAGCAGCTTTACCCAGATGCAGTGGACGCTGGCGGCGATCTTCCTGACCGTGATCGCCGTGCTGGTGGTGATCTGGCAGGGTTTACAGCACCTGCTCCTGAAACCGCTCAACGCCATCATGAACCATATTCGCACCATCGCGAGCGGCGATCTGACGCAAAATGTCGCGATTACCGGGCGCAACGAGATGGGCCAGCTGGCTGCTGGTCTGCACGAGATGCAGCAGTCGCTGGTGAGCACCGTCAGCGCCGTGCGCGGCAGCACAGATTCTATCTACACGGGCGCAGGAGAAATTGCCGCCGGAAGTAACGACCTTTCCGCCCGAACCGAGCAGCAGGCAGCCTCGCTGGAAGAGACCGCCGCCAGCATGGAAGAGCTGACTGCCACGGTGAAACAGAACTCGGATAACGCCCGCCAGGCGACGCTGCTGGCGAAGAATGCGTCTGAAACCGCCGCACGCGGCGGTCAGGTGGTGGATAACGTGGTGCGTACCATGAATGACATTGCCGACAGTTCTCAGCAAATTGCGCATATCACCGGCGTTATCGATAGTATTGCCTTCCAGACCAATATTCTCGCGCTCAACGCGGCGGTTGAAGCCGCCCGTGCCGGGGAACAAGGTCGCGGCTTTGCGGTCGTGGCAGGTGAAGTACGGACGCTGGCCAGCCGCAGCGCGCAGGCGGCAAAAGAGATCAAAGGGCTTATCGAGAACTCTGTCAGCCGGGTGAATACCGGCTCGGAACAGGTGAGCGAGGCGGGTGCGACCATGAAAGAGATCGTCGCGGCCGTGACGCGCGTAACCGATATTATGGCTGAGATTTCCTCGGCGTCTGACGAGCAGAGCCGCGGTATAGAGCAGGTCAGCCTGGCAGTCTCGCAGATGGACAGCGTCACGCAGCAAAACGCCGCGCTGGTACAGGAGTCGGCAACGGCGGCGGCGGCGCTGGAAGATCAGTCTGAACAGCTGCGTCAGGCCGTGGCGGCATTCCGGCTGAACGCTCAGGCATCGCCGGCGGCTCGCCCTAAAAACGTGAAAACGCCCGTACTGCTGCGCCCGTCAGCGGCAGGCGCGAATACAGCTGACGCGAACTGGGAAACCTTCTGAGTGACAGGCGGGCATATCGCCCGCCTGCCTGATTAGCGGCTGCGCTTGGCGTGGCGTTCCCAGTTATCTCGCTTCGCATCCTCTGATTTACGCAACGAGACATAGCATGCTCCGCTGCCGCCGTGATGCGGCTGCGCTTCGCAAAAGGCCTGTACTTCGTCGAACTCGGTCAACCAGCGCGCAAGATAGCTGCGCACTACGTTAGGGTGCGACTGCTGTTCACGCCCTTTACCATGCACGATGATCAGGTTGCGTAGCCCGTCACGTCCGGCCTGGCGAATAAAGGAATAGACCAGCTGGCGGCATTGCTCCGCAGGCTGGCGTAACAGCGTTAAGCTGGCCTGACGGGAATATTTGCCGGAACGCAGCTTATCAAATACCCCCTGCTGTACCCCTTCACGCTGGAACATCAGCGGCTCGTCAAGGGGCAACAGTTCCAGAAACCCCAGCGTCAGAAAGTTATCGAGCTGCTCAGTATCTATTTCCTGACGCGCCCGCGTGTTGCGGCTCTGCTGCCAGTGAATATCCGCGCAGCGTTTGAGCGGCTGGACATCCTCCATGGCGTCAAGAAAAAGTGATTTGTCGTCAGGGTTCATGGAAATCCTCCGGCTACATCTGAGTGATGTACTATACCTGCGCCCGTTGCGGGTCTCAATCACCCGGGCACGGGTACAAATAATGGCTTAAGGAACAGATAATCGCAGACGCAATAAATTTAATCTAACCTTAACTTAAATTTCAGCCGTAATTAATTAAATAAATACGTTAAAAAATCGTGAAATCAATCACTCAACGTCCTTCTCTTTTAAGAAAAAGCTGTTATAACTTAATAAACCTGCCCAATGGATAATGCATGTAGGATCCGCGAAAGGATGCACGACTGTGTGTTCTGTGGAGTCTGTCTGATGTCGGGCAGACTCTATTTTTTATTGTTGTTATTTTTATTAAATTAATTTCCTGGCCTCTCTTCGAAACTGCGTGATTAATGATTCGGCAAGCGGTGTCTGGCGAGAATCACGACGCTGAATTAAATAATATGCCGCTTTAGGCAGGGTTTCGACAACCGGCAGCATTATCAGACGGTGCGCCAGAAGCGGATCGCAGCCCAGCTCCTGCGGTAAAATGCTGATGAAATCGCTTTGTGCGACGAGGCTAATACAGGAGGAAAAGGTCTCACAGACAACGCCAATTCGCGGTATTTGAGAGCGATGGTTAAAAGTATCCTGCAACTGCTTATAATAACTTCCCCGGGGCGTAGGCATCGTCCAGTTATATTGCAGAAGCTCATTAATTGAGGTCGCCCCTGTCGCCGGATGTCCTGCCCGACAAAATACGGCAAAAGGCTTTTCGAACAGCTTTTCAAACGTAAATTCGTGATCGTACGGCCCCTGATAATAGGTATTGATGGTAAAGTCCAGCTCACCCTGACGTAATTCATTTATCATCGACACCAGCTGGCCTTCCATAATCCGAACGTTGACCTGAGGATGCTGCGCATGAAAACGCGTAATGACGGCTGGCATCAGGCTGCGTGAAATGCTGGCTCCCATCCCAATATTGATCTGCCCGGCGAGTTCGCCCTGCCGCTGGCGGATGTCATCCTGCGCCGCGCGTAGCTCTTCCAGAATCAAATTAGCGCGGTGATAAAATCCTTCCCCGCACTCGGTCAGCGCGACGCCTTTACTCCTGCGCACAAACAGCTGGGCCGCCATGCCCTCTTCCAGCTCTTTAATGGATTTGGTCAGCGCGGGCTGCGAAAGATTAAGCGTCCGGCTGGCGCCGCGAATGCTGCCCTGACGCGCCACCTCGACAAACGCCCTGATTTGATGAAATTTAATCTGAAATGACATAACGAGACCGATAACCGTTGTTTATCAGAGTAAAGAAACTGTCATCTACTTTAATGGAAACGGATGTGCGAGGGTAATTCCTGAACGGTTAAAACTGTGAAAAAACGATTAGTGATAAGTAAAAACTATCACAGCGTGAAGCAGTTCACATATTTTAATGATGACAGGAAAAGATATGAACGCACTGGCGCAGTACATCCAGACATTAGCCCCACAACTGAGCGCATGGCGTCGCGATTTCCACCATTTCGCGGAATCCGGTTGGGTGGAGTTTCGCACTGCGGCAAAAGTGGCGGAGATCCTCGCCTCACTGGGTTACGAGCTGGCGATGGGTCGCGACGTGGTCGACGCCGAAAGCCGTATGGGACTGCCCGATGACGCCACCCTTTCGCGAGAGTTTGCCCGCGCCCGGGCGCAGGGCGCGCCGGAGAAATGGCTGGCGCCGTTTGAGGGCGGGTTCACCGGCATTGTCGCGACCCTGAATACCGGCCGCCCGGGCCCAACCCTGGCGTTTCGCGTGGACATGGACGCCCTTGATTTAAGCGAAGCGCTCGACGACAGCCATCGCCCGTTCCGCGACGGGTTTGCCTCCTGCAATCCGGGAATGATGCACGCCTGTGGCCACGACGGGCATACCACCATTGGTCTGGGGCTCGCGCAGGTGCTTAAGCAGTATGAAGCGCAGCTCAACGGCACCATCAAACTGATCTTCCAGCCTGCCGAAGAGGGTACGCGCGGCGCGCGCGCTATGGTCGCCGCAGGCGCGCTGGACGGCGTAGACTACTTTACCGCCATTCATATCGGAACCGGCGTTCCGGAAGGGACAGTGATCTGCGGCAGCGATAACTTCATGGCGACCACCAAATTTGACGTGCGCTTTACCGGAGTCGCCGCACACGCTGGCGGTAAACCGGAAGAGGGCCGTAACGCCCTGCTTGCTGCTGCCCAGGCCGCTATCGCGCTGCATGGCATCGCGCCACACAGCGAAGGCGCGTCCCGGGTTAACGTCGGGGTCATGCAGGCGGGCAGCGGACGCAACGTGGTTCCGGCTGATGCGTTACTTAAGGTTGAAACCCGCGGCGAAAGCGAGGCCATTAATCAGTATGTCTTTGAGCGCGCGCAGGCGGTAATTACCGGCGCGGCGGCGCTCTATGGCGTAACAGCCGGGATAAACCTGATGGGGGCGGCGACCTCCAGCGTCCCTTCCCCGGCCTGGGTCGATTATCTGCGCGAGCAGGCAAGCCAGGTGCCCGGTGTGACTCATGCCATTAATAAGGTCAAAGCGCCTGCGGGCTCCGAAGACGCCACGCTAATGATGGCCCGCGTGCAGCAGAACGGCGGCATGGCCTCGTATATGGTTTTCGGCACCCAGCTGAGCGCCGGACATCACAACGAAAAATTCGATTTTGATGAGCAGGTGATGAACGTTGCCATCGAAACGCTGGCGCGAACTGCGCTTAATTTCCCGTGGACGCGAGGTGTGTAATGCAGGAGAACTACGCTTTTATCGCTGATGCCATCGACACGCGATGTCAGACGTTTACCGATATTGCCGACGACATCTGGGATCATCCCGAAACGCGCTTTGAAGAGTTCTGGTCCGCCGAACGGCTCGCCAGCGCGCTGGAAGCCGAGGGCTTTACCCTGACGCGGGAAGCCGGAGGCATTCCCAACGCCTTTATTGCCAGCTACGGCAGCGGCAAGCCCGTTATCGCCCTTCTGGGCGAATACGATGCCCTGGCCGGGCTAAGCCAGCAGGCACACTGCGCGACGGCGCAATCCGCCACCCCGGGGGCGAACGGCCACGGCTGCGGGCATAACCTCTTAGGCACGGCTGCCTTTGCCGGGGCGGTGGCGGTGAAAAGCTGGCTGGAACAGCACGGCGGCAGCGGAACGGTGCGTTTTTACGGCTGTCCCGGCGAGGAAGGCGGCTCCGGTAAAACCTTTATGGTGCGTGAAGGATTATTTGACGACGTGGACGCTGCCGTGACATGGCACCCGGAAGCCTTTGCCGGGATGTTTAACGTCAGCACGCTGGCCAATATTCAGGCCGCCTGGCGGTTTAAGGGGATCGCCGCCCATGCCGCTAACTCCCCACATCTGGGACGCAGCGCGCTGGATGCCGTGACGTTGATGACCACCGGCACAAACTTCCTCAACGAACACATCATTGAAAAAGCGCGCGTTCATTACGCCATCACCGATACCGGCGGAATTTCGCCTAACGTGGTGCAGGCCCAGGCCGAGGTGCTGTACCTGATCCGCGCCCCGGAGATGGCCGATGCGCAGCAGATCTACGCGCGCATCGAGAAAATCGCCCAGGGCGCGGCGATGATGACCGAAACCACCGTCGAGTGCCGCTTTGATAAAGCCTGCTCCAGCTATCTGCCGAACCGAACGCTCGAAGCGGCGATGTACCGCGCATTGCAGCATTACGGCACGCCGGCCTGGACGGAAGAGGAACGCGAATTTGCCCGTAAAATCCGCGCTACGCTCACGGCAAACGACCTGCAAAACAGCCTGAAAAACATTGCCGCAACGGGGGCCGAAGAGGGAAAAGCGTTTGCCCGACGCCATCAGGAGACGTTGCTGGTGGATGAAGTTGCCCCTTATGCCATCACCGATAACGTGCTGGCAGGCTCCACCGATGTGGGGGATGTCAGCTGGAAGATGCCTGTCGCACAGTGCTTTAGCCCCTGTTTTACCGTGGGCACCCCGCTGCATACCTGGCAATTAGTGGCGCAGGGGCGTACCTCTATTGCCCATAAAGGCATGTTGCTGGCCGGAAAAGTGATGGGCGCGACCGCGCTGCATCTGCTTCAGGATGCCGACCTGTTGCGAAAATGCCGGGAAGAGTTCGAACAACACATAACAGAAAAACCGTACGAGTGTCCGATCCCGCAGGGCGTGACACCGTCACCTTTAAAATAAAAAAACACAACACAACAACACAACAACAGTCCCGAGGAACGCCCATGAGTATGTCTTCCATACCTTCGCATTCCCCATCCGGTAAGCTCTATGGCTGGGTTGAAAGGATCGGCAATAAAGTGCCGCACCCTTTCCTGCTTTTTATCTATTTAATTGTCATCCTGATGGTCGCGACGGCCGTGCTGTCCGCCTTTGAGGTGAGCGTGCGCAGCCCGGCCGACGGCAGCATGGTGGCAGTGAAAAACCTGCTCAGCGTTGAAGGGTTGCACTGGTTTTTGCCGAACGTGATTAAAAACTTCAGCGGTTTTGCGCCGCTGGGCGCCATCCTGGCGCTGGTGTTAGGCGCGGGACTGGCCGAGCGCGTGGGTCTGCTGCCCGCGCTGATGGTCAAAATGGCCTCGCACGTCAGCGCGCGTTATGCCAGCTATATGGTGCTGTTTATTGCCTTCTTCAGCCATATCTCGTCCGACGCGGCACTGGTGATCATGCCGCCGATGGGGGCGCTGATTTTCCTCGCCGTTGGTCGTCATCCTGTTGCGGGCCTGCTGTCGGCGATTGCGGGCGTCGGCTGTGGGTTTACCGCTAACCTGCTTATCGTGACCACCGATGTGCTGCTCTCCGGCATCAGCACAGAGGCAGCCAGCACCATCGATGCGACCATGCACGTCAGCGTGATCGACAACTGGTACTTTATGGCCAGTTCAGTGATTGTCCTGACGATTGTCGGGGGTCTGATTACCGATAAAATCATTGAGCCGCGCCTGGGTAAATGGGAAGGCCGGAGCGATGAAAAGCTGGAGACGCTGAGCAAAGAGCAGCAGTTCGGCCTGCGCGTAGCCGGGATCGTCTCGCTGGCGTTCATTGCGGTGGTGGCGCTGATGGTGGTACCGGAAAATGGCGTGCTGCGCGATCCGATCAAACACACCGTACTGCCCTCGCCGTTTATTCAGGGCATTGTGCCGCTGATAATTCTCTTCTTCTTCGTCGTTTCGCTCGCGTACGGCATCGCCACCGGCAAAATCCGCCGTCAGGGAGATCTGCCGCACCTGATGATCGAGCCGATGAAGGAGATGGCGGGTTTTATCGTGATGGTGTTCCCGCTGGCGCAGTTTGTCGCCATGTTTAACTGGAGCAACATGGGCAAGTTTATGGCCGTGAGCCTGACGGACGCGCTGGAGGCGGCGGGGTTGAGCGGTGTTCCGGCGTTTGTCGGCCTGGCGCTGCTGTCGTCCCTGCTGTGCATGTTTATTGCCAGCGGGTCGGCTATCTGGTCGATTCTGGCGCCCATCTTTGTCCCCATGTTTATGATGCTCGGCTTCCATCCGGCGTTCGCCCAGATCCTGTTCCGTGTCGCCGATTCCTCGGTGATCCCGCTGGCGCCCGTGTCACCCTTCGTTCCGCTGTTTTTAGGCTTCCTGCAACGCTACAGACCGGAGGCTAAGCTGGGTACCTACTATTCGCTGGTTCTGCCCTATCCGCTTATCTTCTTAGGGGTATGGCTGGTGATGCTGGTGGCGTGGTATCTTGTCGGCCTGCCGATTGGACCGGGTGTTTACCCGAGGCTGAACTAAGGAGTACTGATGCTGAGATTACTCGAAGATAAGATTGCGACGCCGCTAGGGCCGCTGTGGGTTATCGCGGATGAAGCGTTCAATCTTCGCGCGGTTGAATGGGAAGAGCACAGCGACCGGATGGTTGAGCTGCTCAACATCCATTATCGCGCCGAGGGATACGAGCGTGTTACTGCCCGTAATCCTGGCGGGCTGAGCGATAAACTGACGGCCTACTTCGAGGGCGATCTCAGCATTATTAATACCCTGCCAACCGCCACGGCGGGCACCCCTTTCCAGCGCGAGGTGTGGCAGGCGCTGCGTAATATTCCCTGCGGGCAGGTGATGCACTACGGTCAGCTGGCAGAACAGCTTGGTCGTGCCGGCGCGGCGCGCGCGGTCGGTGCGGCAAATGGCTCTAACCCCGTCAGCATTGTGGTGCCTTGCCATCGCGTGATTGGGCGCAACGGCACCCTCACCGGCTATGCCGGGGGCGTACAGCGCAAAGAGTGGCTGCTGCGTCACGAAGGGTATTTTCTGCTGTAATTCCCAGGCTTTTTGTGCTTAATTTTCTTCCTGTTAGGTTCATAATCCTTAATCATTCTGTGGAATTTCAAGGAGATGGCAACACGCTGCCGTCTCTTGTCTTTATTGGGGGTTTGCCAGACTTACGTCCTTACCAAAAAGATGTTAAAATTGACCAATATCAATTAAGGCTTGAGCAAACCTATGATCCCGGAAAAGCGAATTATACGACGCATTCAGTCTGGCGGTTGTGCTATCCATTGCCAGGATTGCAGCATCAGCCAGCTCTGTATCCCGTTTACTCTGAATGAGCACGAACTCGATCAGCTTGACAATATCATCGAGCGCAAAAAGCCTATTCAGAAAGGGCAGACGCTGTTTAAGGCGGGAGACGAACTGAAGTCGCTCTATGCTATCCGTTCTGGCACCATCAAAAGCTACACCATTACCGAACAGGGCGACGAGCAGATCACCGGCTTCCATCTGGCAGGCGATTTAGTCGGCTTTGACGCCATCGGCAGTGGCCATCACCCGAGCTTTGCTCAGGCGCTGGAAACCTCTATGGTCTGCGAAATTCCGTTTGAGACGCTGGACGATCTGTCCGGTAAGATGCCGAACCTGCGTCAGCAGATGATGCGTCTGATGAGCGGTGAGATCAAAGGCGATCAGGATATGATCCTGCTGCTTTCTAAGAAGAATGCCGAAGAGCGTCTGGCCGCCTTTATCTATAACCTCTCCCGCCGTTTCGCGGAACGTGGCTTCTCCCCGCGTGAATTCCGTCTGACCATGACGCGCGGTGATATTGGTAACTATCTGGGCCTGACCGTGGAAACCATCAGCCGTCTGCTGGGTCGCTTCCAGAAGAGCGGAATGCTGGCGGTTAAAGGTAAGTATATCACCATCGAAAACGGTGAAGCTCTGGCCATTCTGGCGGGTCACTCACGTAACGTGGCATAACTCTCCCGGATATCTTATGCCAGGTCGATAAATTTTCATGATTATTGATCTGGCAAAAACTTCCCCCCTGTTTCATTCAAGATATATAGGTTACTCTTTTACTTACAGACTGTGGTGACAGTAGTAAGGAGACCTGTATGGCAAAGTATCAAAACATGCTGGTGGCTATCGATCCTAATCAGGACGATCAGCCGGCATTACGACGTGCTGTGTATTTACATCAACGGATTGGTGGCAAAATTAAAGCCTTTTTGCCGATTTATGACTTCTCATACGAGATGACCACCCTTCTGTCGCCTGACGAGCGCACCGCTATGCGTCAGGGAGTGATCAGCCAGCGTACCGCGTGGATCCGCGAGCAGGCGAAGTATTACCTGGAAGCGGGCGTACCGATTGATATTAAAGTAGTCTGGCACAACCGCCCCTTCGAAGCCATTATTCAGGAAGTGGTGGCCGGTGGGCATGACCTGCTGCTGAAAATGGCGCACCAGCATGACAAACTGGAATCCGTGATTTTCACTCCAACAGACTGGCACCTGCTGCGCAAATGCCCTTGTCCGGTATGGATGGTGAAAGATCAGCCGTGGCCTGAGGGCGGGAAAGCCGTCGTGGCGGTCAATCTGGCCAGCGAAGAGGATTATCACAATTCGCTGAACGAGAAACTGGTGAAGGAGACGCTTCAGCTTGCAGACCAGGTTAACCATACTGAAGTCCATCTGGTGGGCGCCTATCCGGTTACGCCAATCAATATCGCCATCGAGCTGCCTGAATTTGACCCGAGCGTGTATAACGACGCGATTCGCGGTCAGCATCTGCTGGCCATGAAAGCGCTGCGCCAGAAATTCAGTATCGATGAGAACATGACCCACGTAGAAAAAGGGTTACCGGAAGAGGTTATTCCGGATCTGGCGGAGCATTTGCAGGCCGGGATTGTGGTGCTGGGCACCATCGGCCGGACCGGTATTTCTGCCGCGTTCCTGGGAAATACCGCCGAGCAGGTGATCGACCATCTGCGCTGCGACCTTCTGGTCATCAAACCGGATCAATATCAGACGCCGGTTGAGCTGGACGATGAGGAAGACGATTGACCCCAAAATGAAAGCCCGCCGGTAACGGCGGGCTTTTTTTATTGCGCTTCGCTCAACCGTTGCGTCGGTGCCTCGTCGCCGGCATTCATCCAGGGCGCGTGCAGAACCATGCTCGGTAGCGCCAGCTTGATCTCCTGCTGGTTCAGCCCCTCCAGGATACGAATATTGATCTCCTGCTGAATATCCATGTACTTGTTGTAATCCGCCGTATTAACAATATGAACCACCTCGAAGGTCAGGCGATCGCGATCGAAGCCCAGGAAATGGGCGCGGTCAAACTTCGTTTCCCCGACGTCGGTAATGATCTGTTTGACCATCTCACCCACTGAACGCAGTTTTTCCGGCGCCGTGTCGCTGGCGACCCCGAAGGTAAAAACAATCCGCCGCGTTTGCATCCGCTTGTAGTTATGCAGCGTCTGTTGCAGCAGGATGGCGTTCCCGCAGACAATCTGCTCCCCGCTCAGGCTGCGGATACGGGTGGTTTTCAGACCAATGTGCTCTACCGTCCCGGCGACATCGTTAAACACCACAAAATCGCCAATTTCGAACGGCTTATCAAAACCGATGGAGAGCGATGCAAACACGTCGCTCAGGATCGTTTGCACCGCGAGGGCGATAGCAATACCCCCTACCCCAAGGCTGGCAACCAGAGCAGTGATGTTGACGCCCGCGTTAGCAAGAATAGACAGCAGCATCACTGACCAGACAATGGCACGGAGGATAAGCCCCGTGATCACCAGCGTCACCGGGTTTTTATGGCTTCCCGGCGCCAGCATGACGTGACGAAGCCACGACACCACCCCCTGATCCATCCACAGCGCCACCTGGATAGCGAAGACCAGGAACCAGGCGTGGCTCACGGTACCAAAGAGATGATCCGGTAAGTCGACGAAACGCAGGCTGAACAACAGCGCCACGACAAAAAGCAGGACGCGGCTGGTGCGGTTAAGCATATCCGTCAGGATAAAGCGCATCCGGTTGGTGCTGGGGTGCTTGTCGCCCCAGGTGGTGATCCCTTTCTTAACGAAGGCGATCAGGCGCGTCAGCAGCCAGTACACCAGCAGAGTCACAAAGACCACCGTGGCGACGCCGATCCAGAAAGACGGCGTCATCATCAGCTCGATGATGTCGAAGCGGGACAAAAATCGCATTACACCTCCTCGTATTACACAAAGGGTAAAGTATAGACAGAGGAGAAAAGCTGGCCGCAGAAATAAGAAAACCGCCCCAGGGGGCGGTTTGTCAGGATGAAGCGAAATTACAGCGCTTTCAGGATCGCATCCACGCTGGCCTTGGCGTCGCCAAACAGCATGTGGGTGTTATCTTTAAAGAACAGCGGGTTCTGCACGCCAGCATAGCCGGTGTTCATAGAGCGTTTGAAGACAATAACGTTCTGCGCCTTCCACACTTCGAGAACAGGCATACCCGCAATCGGACTACGCGGATCGTCCTGCGCCGCCGGGTTAACGGTGTCGTTGGCGCCAATCACCAGCACGGTGTCGGTGTCGGCGAAATCATCGTTGATCTCGTCCATTTCCAGCACGATGTCGTAAGGCACCTTCGCTTCCGCCAGCAGCACGTTCATGTGGCCTGGCAGACGCCCCGCCACCGGGTGAATACCAAAGCGAACCTTGATACCGCGCGCGCGGAGTTTCTCGGTGATTTCCGCCACCGGATACTGCGCCTGCGCCACCGCCATGCCATAGCCTGGGGTGATGATGACGGAATGCGAGTTTTTCAGCATCTCTGCGGTGTCTTCCGCGCTGATTTCACGGTGTTCACCCACTTCCTCATCAGAACCGGTTGATGAACCGTCAGAACCGAAGCCACCCGCGATGACGCTGATAAACGAACGGTTCATCGCCTTACACATGATGTAAGACAGGATCGCACCGGAAGAACCGACCAGCGCACCGGTGACAATCAGCAGGTCGTTGCTCAGCATAAAGCCTGCCGCCGCCGCCGCCCAACCGGAGTAGGAGTTCAGCATGGAAACGACTACCGGCATATCTGCTCCGCCGATAGACGCCACCAGATGCCAGCCGAACGCCAGCGCGATGATGGTCATCACCAGTAACGCCAGCACCTGCAAGCCTACGCTTTCGGTACGCACGAAGACCACCAGCAGCACAAATGAAACGACCAGCGCCGCCAGATTCAGCTTGTGGCGGTTAGGCAGCATCAGCGGTTTGGAAGAGATCTTCCCGCGCAGCTTGCCGAACGCCACAATCGACCCGGTGAAGGTCACCGCACCGATGAAGATGCCGAGGAACACTTCGGTCAGATGGATGTTCACCAGAATCGGCTCCAGGCCCGGTTCGTGGTACAGGTAGCTGTTGAAGCCCACCAGCACCGCCGCCAGACCCACGAAGCTGTGCAGAATAGCAACCAGCTCCGGCATCTCGGTCATTTCAACGCGTTTCGCCAGACGAATACCAATCGCGCCGCCGATGATCATCGCCACCAGGATCCACGCCACGTTGCCGGTGTCCGGCCCAAAGATGGTGGCAATCAGCGCAATCGCCATACCGGCGATACCAAAGTTATTTCCCTGCTGAGACGTTTCGTGTTTGGAAAGCCCCGCCAGACTGAAAATAAACAGGATTGCAGCAACAATGTATGCGGCTGTAACTAATCCTCCAGACATATGCTACCCCTTAGCCTTTACGAAACATTTTCAGCATGCGCTGAGTCACGGTGAAACCACCGAAAATATTGATACTGGCGATCAGCACCGCAATGAAGCTCAGGAAGCTGATCCAGCCGCCATGACCAATTTGCAGCAATGCCCCGACCACGATAATCCCGGAGATGGCATTGGTGACCGACATCAGCGGGGTATGCAGCGCATGGGAAACGTTCCACACGACGTAGTAACCCACCACGCAGGAGAGCGCGAAGACGGTGAAGTGGCCAAGGAACTCTTTTGGCGCGACGTCCGCCAGCCAGCCAAACAGGATTATGACCAGCGCCATGATGGCGTATTTGCGCCACGGCGACGCAGGTTTTGCTGGCTCCGCGGGCTCTGGTGCCGCTTTCGGCGCAGCCTGAGGTTGAGCGGAAACCTGAATCGGCGGTGCAGGCCAGGTGATTTCCCCTTCACGCACCACGGTAACGCCACGCACCACCACATCATCAAAATCAACGGTAATGTTGCCGTCTTTCTCTTTGCAGAGCAGCTTCAGCAGGTTAACGAGGTTCGTGCCGTACAGCTGAGAGGACTGGGTTGGCAGACGCCCTGGCAGGTCGGTATAACCGATCACCTTCACGCCGTTCGCGGTCGTCGTGACCTGATTTGGCACGGTATACTCACAGTTACCGCCGTTTTGCGCCGCCAGATCGACTATAACGCTGCCCGGCTGCATGGAATCCACCATCTCACGGGTGATCAGCTTCGGCGCCGGTTTACCCGGAATAAGCGCGGTGGTGACAATGATGTCTACCTCTTTTGCCTGCGCCGCAAAGAGCGCCATTTCCGCCTTGATAAAGGCTTCAGACATGACCTTCGCGTAACCATCACCGCTGCCCGCTTCTTCCTTGAAGTCCAGCTCAAGGAATTCGGCGCCCATACTCTGCACCTGCTCCTTCACTTCCGGCCGGGTATCAAACGCGCGAACAATAGCGCCCAGGCTGTTTGCGGCCCCGATAGCGGCAAGACCTGCCACACCGGCACCAATCACCATCACCTTCGCGGGTGGAACTTTACCTGCCGCCGTAATCTGACCGGTAAAGAAGCGACCAAACTCATGCGCAGCTTCGACAATGGCGCGATAGCCGGCAATGTTCGCCATGGAGCTCAGCGCATCCAGAGACTGCGCGCGCGAAATACGCGGCACGGAGTCCATCGCCATCACGGTGACACCGCGTGCCGCCAGCTTCTCCATCAACTCCGGGTTTTGGGCTGGCCAGACAAAGCTCACCAGCGTAGTGCCCGCGTTCAGCAGTTCAATTTCACCCTCTTCCGGTGCGTTTACCTTCAGAATGATGGGTGATTGCCAGACCTCAGCACCGTCCACGACGTCCGCGCCAGCCTGAGTAAAGGCCTCGTCATCGAAACTCGCCAGTGTGCCCGCGCCGCTTTCAATCGCGACGGTAAAACCCAGTTTAAGCAGTTGCTCCACCGTTTTTGGTGTTGCCGCTACGCGGGTTTCATTGGCTAACCGTTCTTTTGGTACCCCAATACGCATAGTTTTCCCTTCCATCGGTTTTTGATGATGGTTTGTCGATAATTGCCCGCGGTTTGTATCAATTTTCACCATCGCGATAACGACGGAGAATGATTAACCCCGGAAAATAAAACAGTAACAAACTTTCTATAACCTACTGAAAATAGCGCCCGTGATCTACCGCCAGAAAACACTATTTCTTACTTTATCTGTGAAAAATAAGCGATCGGGGTTACTGACAGAGATATTTACCTTAAATTCGCCTTCAGGACCGATAAATCGCGCAAGCGAAGCGGTAAAAACATGATATAGCGCCATAATAGAACAACTCATTAACATTAAATTAACTTGTAAAAGTCATATGCTTAATCAGTTTTTCTTGTGAAACGCCTGTTTTTTCCACATATCACAAAATGTTATCGAATCAGGTCCTTTGGTGAGCACAGGCTGTGAAAAATGCCGCAGACAGCGATGGGTGTTAAATGCCATAATCGGGACCGTCTCAAATTAACAACAACACCAGTACATGGTTTGCGCAAGGCGAAGGATTATTTTTATGAAGCTTAAGAACACACTCCTGGCGTCCGCACTTCTTTCCGCGACCGCCCTGTCTGCGAATGCCGCGACAGAGTTGACGCCGGAGCAAGCGGCAGCGTTAAAACCTTTTGACCATACGGTCATTGTGGGTCGCTATAACTCTATTGGCGATGCCGTCGCCGCCGCATCAAAAGCCGCCGATAAAAACGGCGCTGCCTCGTTTTATGTTGTTGACCAGTCCGATCAAGGCAACAGCGGCAACCAGCGCGTGACGATTGCGCTGTACAAAGATAATGCCCCAAAAGCAGATGAACAGAAAAACCGCGTGATTAACGGCATTGTTGAACTGCCGAAAGATCAGGCTGTTCAGCTGGAACCGTATGACACCGTGACCGTTCAGGGCTTCTACCGCAGCCAGCCTGAAGTTAACGATGCCATCACCAAAGCCGCGAGAGAAAAAGGCGCTTACGCGTTTTATATCGTGCGTCAGGTTGATGCCAACCAGGGCGGAAACCAGCGCATCACCGCTTTCATCTATAAGCAAGATGCGAAAAAACGCGTAGTGCAAAGCCCGGATGCCATTCCAGCGGATTCAGATGCGGGACGTGCCGCGTTAGCGAAAGGCGGTGAAGAAGCGAAGAAAGTGGAAATTCCGGGCGTAGCAACGTCTGCGGCACCTAGCGCTGAAGTGGGTCGTTTCTTTGAAACCCAATCCACCAAAGGCGGTCGTTATACCGTTACGTTACCAGACGGCACGAAAATTGAAGAGCTGAACAAAGCCACTGCCGCGCAGATGGTGCCGTTCGACAGCATCAAGTTTACGGGCAACTATGGCAACATGACGGAAATCTCCTATCAGGTGGCGAAGCGTGCTGCGAAGAAAGGCGCGAAGTATTACCACATCACCCGGCAGTGGCAGGAACGTGGTAACAACCTGACCATCAGCGCCGATCTGTACAAGTAACAAAACGGTTTCATAAAGGCGGCGCAGTGCCGCCTTTTTTGTTACTTTTTTTCTGATTTCTGCCACACGTCATTGCATGCATCCTTCACACTCCGTAAAATCCCGCGCCTTAGCGTGATCCACCATTTTTATGCGCCTTAGCGAAATAATTATTCTGGATTTGGACTTTTCATAACAGGAAGCCAATGGAAAAGAAACTTGGCCTGAGTGCGTTAACTGCACTTGTATTGAGCTCAATGCTGGGCGCGGGCGTATTCAGTTTGCCGCAGAACATGGCGGCCGTCGCCAGCCCGGCCGCATTACTGATTGGCTGGGGCATTACCGGTGTTGGGATTTTGCTGCTGGCATTCGCCATGCTGCTGCTGACCCGTATCCGACCGGATCTGGACGGCGGAATATTCACTTACGCCCGGGAAGGTTTCGGCGAGCTGATCGGCTTCTGCTCCGCCTGGGGTTACTGGCTGTGCGCGGTGATCGCCAACGTCTCCTATCTGGTTATCGTCTTCTCAGCGCTCAGCTTCTTTACCGATACGCCCGAACTGCGCCTGTTTGGCGACGGTAATACCTGGCAGTCCATCGTCGGCGCCTCGGTACTGCTGTGGATTGTTCACTGGCTGATTTTGCGCGGCGTCCAGACCGCGGCCAGCATTAACCTCGTGGCAACGCTGGCCAAGCTGGTGCCGCTTGGCCTGTTCGTCGTGCTGGCCTTCCTCGCCTTCCGTCTCGATGTCTTTACGCTCGATTTCAGCGGCATTGCGCTGGGCGTTCCCGTCTGGGAACAGGTGAAAAATACCATGCTGATCACCCTGTGGGTGTTCATCGGCGTTGAAGGTGCCGTCGTAGTCTCTGCCCGCGCGCGTAACAAGCGCGACGTGGGACGCGCCACGCTGCTGGCCGTACTGGCGGCGCTGGGCGTTTATCTGCTGGTGACGCTGTTGTCGCTCGGCGTGGTGGCACGCCCTGAACTGGCGGAAATGCGTAACCCGTCTATGGCCGGGCTGATGGTGAAAATGTTGGGTCCCTGGGGAGACGTGATTATCGCGGCGGGTCTGATTGTCTCCGTTTGCGGCGCCTATCTGAGCTGGACCATTATGGCAGCGGAAGTGCCGTTCCTGGCCGCCACGCATAAAGCGTTCCCGCGCCTGTTTGCCCGTCAGAACAAAAACAGTGCGCCATCGGCCTCTTTGTGGCTCACCAACATCAGCGTGCAGGTCTGTCTGGTGCTGATCTGGCTCACAGGATCGGACTATAACACGCTGCTGACCATCGCCTCCGAGATGATTCTGGTACCCTATTTCTTAGTGGGCGCATATCTGTTAAAAATTGCGACCCGCCCGGCACACTATGCGGTAGGTGTCGGCGCCTGTATTTACGGTCTATGGTTGTTGTATGCTTCCGGACCGATGCATCTGCTGCTGTCCGTGGTGCTCTACGCACCGGGCCTGCTGGTGTTTATCTACGCTCGCCGTACGCATCAGCTTGATAATGCCCTTAAGCGCCGCGAAATGGCGTTGATAGGTTTGCTGTTAGTCGCTGCCGTACCGGCAACGTGGATGTTAATGGGATAGCATCGCCTGTCCCATTGTTGAACTGAAAAGGAGATTACGATGGGACACACGCAGCAACGCCCAATATTGATCACTGGCGCAGGCCGTCGCATCGGCCTCGCCCTCGCCCATCACTTTCTCAACCTTCGCCATCCGGTTATCGTCAGTTACCGCACGGAATATCCCTCCATTGAAGGTCTACGAAATGCCGGAGCAGTATGCATTCAGGCGGATTTCTCCACGGATGAAGGTATACTCGCCTTCGCGGACAAAGTGAAATCGACCACCCACGGGCTGCGGGCGGTTATTCACAATGCCAGTACCTGGCTTCCTGAAAAAGCAGGACATTCGCTCAGCGAAACGCTCGCCTGCATGATGCAGATCCACGTTAATGCGCCTTATCTGCTCAACCATGCCCTACAGGATCTGCTGCGCGGACACGGTCATGCCGCAGGCGACATTATCCATTTCACCGATTACGTGGTAGAGCGAGGAAGCGACAAACACATCGCCTATGCGGCCAGCAAAGCCGCCCTGGATAATATGACCCGCTCTTTCGCACGCAAGCTGGCGCCCGAGGTAAAGGTCAACGCGATTGCTCCGGCGATGATTTTATTTAACGAAGGCGATGATGCCGAGTATCGTCAGCAGGCGCTCAACAAGTCGTTAATGAAAATTGCGCCCGGTGAGAAAGAGGTGATCGACCTGATCGATTATCTGCTGACCAGCTGTTACGTCACGGGCCGAACGTTTGCCGTGGACGGTGGCCGCCCGCTGCGCTAGTGAAAGCGGCTCCAGAAGAAGATAAGCACCCAGGCGCTGAGGCTCCAACAGACCACCGCCCCGCCCAGCGCCAGGGGCAGACGCAGAAAACCGGTGAAGTACCACAGCGACAGCAGATAGATAAAATACGGGATGATCGACCACATCCCGAACACAATGGTGGCGCGCAGCGCCTCAATACCCCGCTCAGAGGCCACAATATAGTGCGCGATTAACGCAAAGGTGGGAAACAGCGGGATCAGCCCGGCAATGTAGTAGTTCTTCGTTTTAGCCAGCACCCCAATCAGCAGCACGACCAGCGCACCCAGCGTGGCTTTTATCACCAGCCCCATTCTTTTCCCTTAACAATCAAATAACATTCCCATGCAGGATAACGGAAGTCCGGCTAATTTTGAAAGATTAATGGAAGGTTAAGATTGCGCGGTGTATGTTGACGTTTTTTGCGATGACAGACGTTGTATGAATAAGATTGTTTATGTTGAAGATGAACCCGAGGTGGGGCAACTGATCGCCGCTTATCTGGGTAAACATGATATGGAAGTGGTTGTCGAGCCTCGTGGCGATCGCGCTGAAGACGTCGTGACCCGCGAAAATCCGGACCTGGTGTTGCTGGACATCATGCTGCCCGGAAAAGATGGTATGACGCTATGCCGGGATCTGCGCACGAAGTGGGACGGTCCGATCGTGCTGCTGACCTCTCTCGACAGCGATATGAATCATATTCTGTCGCTTGAGATGGGCGCGAATGACTACATCCTGAAAACCACGCCGCCGGCAGTCCTGCTTGCCCGTTTGCGCCTCCATCTGCGTCAGCGTGCCAGCGGCGCGGAGCGTGAAGCGTCTGCCCCCTCTTTAACGCCGCACAAAGCGATGCGCTTCGGCACGCTTTCTATCGACCCGGTCAACCGACAGGTTATGCTTTCCGGGGAGCTGATTGCGCTCTCAACCGCAGATTTTGACCTGCTGTGGGAGCTGGCAACCCATGCAGGTCAAATTATGGACCGGGATGCATTACTGAAAAATCTGCGCGGCGTAAGTTACGACGGAATGGATCGTAGCGTTGATGTGGCGATTTCGCGTCTGCGTAAAAAACTGCTGGATAACGCCACGGAACCTTACCGCATTAAAACCGTACGCAATAAGGGCTATCTGTTTGCACCGCACGCCTGGGAAACCTGAAAAAAGGAACAAAACAGGAATATTCGAAAAATAACTCACGATGCATCGGAATTTTTATCAGTACCCGTCGAAAGTTATCGATTATATGCATCGTCAGTTATAAAATACCCCTTGTTCTCATTCCTTCCTTGTATGCTATTTCGCTGGGTATTTTTCGCCTAAACAAAAGTATTCCTAATGTATTTCAGTGCTGTAGTACAATATATATTCAGCAGTGCATGCGCCATCATCGATCAAAAATCCGTCACTTAAAAGCACATTGGGCTAAAAATAATCTTTACAATTGCTTTAATCATTATCTTATCCTTTTGAAAACAAAGGGGATAGTGGCGAACGTATAAATAATATCGATCTTTTTCAATAGCTTACGTGTTTGCAGATATCTAATTCTCATGCTAAACCTTATACTCTCTCAATTATTTAATGAAAGAGGTATAGCAATGTCATGGAGAGTCATTAGCTCGGTAATTTGTCCTAACACGGGAATCGTTTATTCAAGCATCTTGGGACTCAAGTTCTTGAAACTCATTATTTGGTATGAAAGCGATGTCTATTTGTACCCCGGTGACAGAATATATCCGACAAAAAATGGCGTCTTCATTAATGGTGTGTTCAAGCCTATATCGATATATAACATATCACCTTATAACGAGATGTTGTGGAGTGAAATTAAAAACAAGATGGCATGCCCATACAACCGAAACCAGCAAGAAGAGATATGCACATACGCGGTGCATTGCAACGCGCGGAAATGCCCGCATGGGTTTACCACGAATCCACTGATTGTCAGCACAGCTAAATCCAGACATTAACGAAGATCGATAATGCTCAGGTTACAACGCTAATTATCTCTGTCGCACCGTTTGTGTCGGATCCCTCTCGCTGGTTAACGCCATTAAATAAAGCCACCCGCAGGTGGCCTTTGTCATTGTTATTACGGATCAATAATACGCAATCGTAAATAAACTCGTTTAACTGAAACGTAAACGGATTTTCCGGGCATTGATGGAATAAAGCGATGCCGCGCTGAAATACCTCTCGACAATTACCCTTTTCAACTCATCATGCCTGACTTGCGCCCATGGCGACCCTGCTGGTAAAAGACGTGTAGTGAAGCCCCTGTTTCGGTGAGATTAATGAAAAAGCTGTTTGTGCAGTTTTACCTTCTGCTGTTTGTCTGCTTTCTGGTGATGACCATGCTGGTCGGGCTGGTCTACAAATTCACCGCAGAGCGCGCGGGCAGACAATCCCTCGACGATCTGATGAAAAGCTCGCTCTACCTGATGCGTAGCGAGTTGCGAGAAATACCACCTCATGACTGGGCGCGCACGTTAAAAGAGCTGGATCTGAATCTGTCGTTTGATCTGCGTATCGAACCCATGAAGGATTTTGACTTAGCGCCGCCTGCGATGCAGCGTCTGCGCGATGGAGACATCGTCGCGCTGGACGAGAAATATACCTTCATTCAGCGTATTCCGCGCAGCCATTATGTCCTGGCCGTCGGGCCGGTGCCCTATCTCTATTACCTGCACCAGATGCGCCTGCTGGATCTCGCCCTGCTGGGCTTTATTGCCATCTCGCTCGCTTTCCCTGTATTCATCTGGATGCGACCGCACTGGCAGGACATGCTGAAACTGGAATCCGCCGCACAGCGTTTTGGGGAGGGTCATTTAACTGAACGCATACATTTCGACAGTGGTTCCAGTTTTGACCGGCTCGGTATTGCCTTTAACCAGATGGCCGATAACATCAACGCCCTGATTGCCAGCAAGAAGCAGCTGATCGATGGCATTGCGCATGAACTGCGCACTCCGCTGGTACGCCTGCGTTATCGCCTGGAGATGAGCGAGAACCTCACCGGGGCGGAATCGCAGGCGCTCAATCGGGATATTGGCCAGCTTGAAGCGCTAATTGAAGAGCTGCTGACCTATGCCCGCCTCGATCGGCCTCAGACGGAGTTGCACCTCAGTACACCGGATCTCCCCGTCTGGCTACAGACGCATATTAACGATGTGCAGAGCGTTAACCCTCAGCGAAAACTGCTGACAGCCATTACCCCCGGCGCGTACGGCGCACTGGACATGCGCCTGATGGAACGCGTGCTGGATAATCTGATGAACAACGCCATGCGCTACAGCGAAACGACGCTGCGCATAGGTTTAGATTTGCAGGGAAGCCAGGCGATTCTGTGTGTGGAAGACGATGGCCCCGGCATTGAGCCGGCGGAGCGTGAAAAAGTTTTTGAGCCGTTTGTGCGCCTCGATCCCAGCCGCGACCGGGCTACCGGCGGCTGTGGTCTGGGGCTGGCTATTGTCCGTTCTATTGCCCAGGCGATGGGCGGTTCGGTTCGCTGCGAAGCGAGCGAGCTGGGTGGGGCCCGGTTCGTCTTTAGCTGGCCGATCTATCACAACATTCCCCTTCCCGTACCTGCCTGACCTAAACCGCACGCTGGCCTGACCCGGCGTGTTGTGCTATATCAATAGTATGTTGTAACTAATTAAGGGCTGCCATGACAACTTACGATCTCATCGAAAGGCTTAACACCACGTTTCGGGAAATAGAGCAGGCGTTACTGACCCTCACGGGGCAACTTCAGGACTGCCGCCTGCTGGCCGCCCGCGTCTTTTCCCTGCCCGAGGTGGCAAAAGGCGCAGAGCACGACCCGCTGAACACCATTGAGGTGACGCAGCATGTTGGCAAGGCGGCGCTGGAAATGACGTTGCAGCACTATCGTCGCCTTTTCATCCAGCAGCAGTCCGAAAATCGCAGCAGTAAGGCCGCCGTTCGCCTGCCCGGCGTCATCTGCTTGCAAACGGATGCCGCAACGCGTGAAGGAATTGAGGCGCAGATTACGCATATCAATACGCTAAAAGCCGCCTTTGAGAAGATTGTAACCGTTGAGTCCGGGCTGGCACCGGCTGCCCGTTTTGAATGGGTGCATCGCCAGCTTCCGGGGCTGATCACCCTGAATGCCTACCGCACGCTGACGGTACTGCGCCATCCCGCCACGCTGCGCTTCGGCTGGGCCAACAAGCACATCATTAAAAATTTCGCGCGGGACGAGATCCTGGCGCAGCTGGAAAAAAGCCTGAAATCGCCGCGAACGGTCGCCCCGTGGTCGCGGGAACAGTGGATTGAACGGCTGGAGCAGGAGTACCACAGCATTGCCTCCCTGCCAGCTGATACCCGTCTTAAAATAAAGCGTCCGGTGAAGGTGCAGCCTATCGCCCGTGTCTGGTATGCCGGTCAACAAAAGCAGGTGCAATACGCCTGCCCGACGCCGCTGATTGCGCTCTATGATGCCGATCAGGGTGCGGTGGTGCCGGATATCGGGGAACTGCTGAACTACGATGCTGAAAACGTTCAGCATCGATATAAACCCCAGGCGCAGCCGCTACAGCTGATTATTCCGCGGCTGCACCTGTATGTGGCGCAGTGATTATCTGAGGCTGCCCACCATCGCTTCCGGTCGGACCCAGGCATCAAACTCGGCGTCCGTCAGGTAGCCCAGCGCCAGCGCAGAGGCTTTCAGGGTAAGCCCCTCTTTGTGCGCTTTTTTAGCGATTTCGGCCGCTTTGTCATAACCAATATGGGTGTTCAGCGCCGTTACCAGCATCAGAGACTCATTCAGCAGCTGGCTGATTCGCTCGCGATTAGGCTCAATGCCCACCGCGCAGTGCTCGTTAAAGCTCTCCATGCCATCGGCCAGCAGACGAATCGATTGCAGTACGTTGTGGATCACCATCGGTCGATAGACGTTAAGCTCGAAGTTACCCGACGCGCCGCCCATGTTAACCGCCACGTCATTACCCATCACCTGACAGCACAGCATGGTCATGGCTTCGCACTGGGTCGGGTTCACTTTGCCCGGCATAATGGAGCTGCCCGGCTCGTTTTCCGGAATGCTGATTTCGCCGATGCCGCAGCGCGGGCCGGAGGCCAGCCAGCGCACGTCGTTGGCGATTTTCATCAGCGAGGCCGCCAGCCCTTTCAGCGCGCCATGGGTATGCACCAGGGCATCACAGGTCGCCAGCGCTTCGAATTTATTCGGAGCGGTAACAAACGGCTGCCCGGTAATCTTCGCCAGCTCTTCGGCCACGCGCACCGCGTACTCGGGATGGGTGTTTAACCCAGTGCCCACCGCCGTTCCGCCGAGCGCCAGCTCCGCCAGATGCGGCAGGCTGTTGTCGATATGCTTAAGGTTGTGCTCCAGCATCGCCACCCAGCCGGAGATCTCCTGGCCGAGCGTCAGCGGCGTGGCGTCCTGAAGGTGCGTACGACCAATTTTAACAATGTCGCGGAAGGCCTGCGCTTTCTCGTTAAGCGTAGATTTAAGCACGTTGAGCTGCGGGATAAGCTGCTCGCGGATTGCGATGACGGCCGCCACGTGCATGGCCGTCGGAAACACGTCGTTGGAACTCTGGCTTTTGTTCACGTCATCGTTCGGGTGGATCTTGCGCTCCATGCCGCGTACGCCGCCAAGCAACTCGCTTGCGCGGTTCGCCAGCACCTCGTTCATGTTCATGTTGCTCTGGGTGCCTGAGCCGGTCTGCCAGATGGCAAGGGGGAATTCGTCGGGATGTTTGCCCGCCAGCACTTCGTCGGCGGCATTGATGATGGCGGTGGCTTTTTCGGCATCCAGCAGGCCCAGATCCTGATTGACTTTGGCGGCAGCGCGTTTGGTCAACGCCAGCGCCTGGATTAGCGAGACGGGCATTTTCTCTGTCGAAATGCGGAAATGCTCCAGCGAACGCTGGGTTTGTGCGCCCCATAGCTTGTCGGCCGGGACGTCGATGGCGCCCATGGAGTCTTTCTCGCGGCGATGCATTGTCATTACTTACTCCTTGATAACAAAGATGGGATTGCTCACATGCTTAAGAGATAAGTATTGATGACTTCTGAGAAACGTTATGGCGCTTTGTGCGCTCTTTTTGATGTCGGGTGGTGGCTGCGCCTTACCCGACCTACGAGTATGTAGGCCGGTTAAGCGTCAGCGCCACCCGGCAATTTACAGAATTACTTCACACACGCCGAACACTGGGAAGACTGGATCTGTTTGAAGAAGTCGTTACCTTTGTCATCCACGAGGATGAACGCCGGGAAGTCTTCCACTTCAATTTTCCAGATCGCTTCCATACCCAGTTCCGGGTACTCCACGCACTCAAGGCTCTTGATACTGCCCTGCGCCAGCACCGCCGCCGGGCCACCGATGCTACCGAGGTAGAAGCCGCCGTGCTTGTGGCACGCGTCCGTCACCTGCTGGCTGCGGTTGCCTTTCGCCAGCATGATCATGCTGCCGCCGTTGGCCTGTAACTGGTCGACGTAGGAGTCCATACGGCCCGCCGTGGTTGGGCCTAACGAGCCGGAAGCATATCCATCAGGCGTTTTTGCCGGACCTGCGTAGTAGATCGGGTGATCTTTAATGTACTGCGGCAGCCCTTCGCCGTTGTCCAGGCGCTCTTTCAGCTTCGCATGGGCGATGTCGCGGCCCACGATAATCGTCCCGTTCAGGGAAAGGCGCGTCGAGACCGGATACTGCGAAAGCTGCGCCAGAATCTCTTTCATCGGACGATTCAGGTCCACGCGAACCGCTTCCCCCTCGCCCGCTTTACGCAGTTCTTCAGGGATGTATTTGCCCGGGTTGTTCTCCAGCTTCTCGATCCAGATGCCGTCGCGGTTGATCTTCGCTTTGATGTTACGGTCCGCTGAACAGGAAACACCCATCCCCACCGGACAAGAAGCACCGTGGCGCGGCAGGCGGATCACGCGAATGTCATGCGCGAAGTATTTGCCGCCAAACTGCGCGCCCAGCCCCAGGTTCTGCGCTTCGGCCAGCAGTTCCTGCTCAAGCTGCACGTCGCGGAACGCCTGACCATGTTCGTTACCTTCCGTTGGCAGGCCATCGTAGTATTTGGTTGAGGCCAGCTTAACGGTTTTCAGGGTGCTTTCGGCAGACGTACCGCCAATCACAAATGCGATATGGTACGGCGGGCAGGCCGCGGTGCCGAGGGTACGCATCTTCTCGACCAGGTAGTTTTTCAGCTTGCCCGGGGTAAGCAGCGCTTTGGTTTCCTGGTAAAGATAGGTTTTGTTGGCTGAACCGCCGCCTTTGGCGATGCAGAGGAATTTGTACTCGTCACCGTCGACGCTGTAGAGGTCAATCTGCGCAGGCAGGTTAGTGCCGGTGTTCACCTCTTTGTACATATCCAGCGCCGCGTTTTGCGAATAGCGCAGGTTGTCTTCGGTGTAGGTATTGTAAACGCCGCGCGCCAGCGCCGCTTCGTCACCGCCGCCGGTCCAGACGCGCTGGCCTTTTTTACCGGTGATAATCGCCGTGCCGGTGTCCTGGCAGGTCGGCAGAATGCCTTTCGCCGCGATATCAGAGTTACGCAGGAATTGCAGGGCAACGTACTTATCGTTCTCGCTGGCTTCCGGGTCGCTCAGGATATCAGCAACCTGCTGCTGATGCGCCGGACGGAGCATAAAGGAAGCATCATGGAAGGCTTGCTGCGCCAGCAACGTCAGCGCCTGCGGGTCAACTTTGAGGATCTCCTGCCCTTCAAACTCAGAGACAGTAACGTAATCGCGGGTTAACAGATAATACTCGGTCTGATCCTGACTGAGGGGGAAAGGATCCTGATAATGGAAGGGTTTATTCGACATTGTTCTCTCACTTACTGCTTCGGTCTGTTTATTCAGGGCAGATGTTCCGCTGCCCGGCTTAAAAGCGAGTCAGCTTATCCTACACAATTTTTTAACAAAAACTGAGACTAGTACGACTTTTTACATCCGCAGGTTACTTCCATTCGGTTTATTGCTTTAATACGCGGAGTTAATTCCACATATGAATCAGGGCTTGATAATGCAAAAACTCATCAACTCAGTGCAAAACTACGCCTGGGGAAGTAAAACTGCGTTAACGGATCTCTACGGTATCGCCAACCCGGACAACCTGCCGATGGCAGAGCTGTGGATGGGCGCGCACCCGAAGAGCAGCTCAAAAATTGAAGATGCCAGCGGTCAGGTTCGCAGCCTGCGTGACGTCATCGACGCCGACAAAGCCGCACTGCTCGGCGATAAAGTGGCGAATCGGTTTGGTGAGCTGCCGTTTCTGTTCAAGGTATTGTGCGCCGACCAGCCGCTCTCCATTCAGGTTCACCCGAACAAAAAAGCCTCTGAGCTGGGCTTTGCCAAAGAAAATGCCGCCGGTATTCCGTTAGACGCCGCAGAGCGTAACTACAAAGATCCTAACCACAAGCCGGAACTGGTTTTCGCCCTCACCCCTTTTCTGGCGATGAATGCCTTCCGCGAGTTTTCCGAGATCATCTCCCTGCTGCAACCGGTCGCCGGGGCTCACAACGCGATCGCCCACTTCCTGGAAAACCCGAACGCAGAAGCCTTGAGCGAGCTGTTTGCCAGCCTGCTGAATATGCAGGGCGAGGAAAAATCACACGCGCTGGCGGTGCTGAAAGCCGCGCTGAACAGCCAGCAGGGTGAGCCATGGGACACCATTCGCGTAATTTCCGCGTTTTATCCGGACGACAGCGGTCTCTTCTCTCCGCTTCTGCTGAACGTGGTGAAGCTCAACCCGGGCGAAGCGATGTTCCTGTTCGCTGAAACCCCGCACGCCTACCTCAACGGCGTGGCACTGGAGGTGATGGCTAACTCCGATAACGTACTGCGCGCGGGCCTGACGCCAAAATACATCGACATCCCTGAGCTGGTTGCCAACGTGAAGTTTGTGGCGAAACCTGCTGCGGAGCTGCTTACTCAGCCGGTGAAAAACGGCGCAGAGCTGGACTTCCCGATTCCGGTTGACGATTTTGCCTTCTCCCTGCACGACCTCAGCGCAGACGAAACCGCCATTGCACAGGAGAGCGCCGCGATCCTGTTCTGTGTGGAAGGCGAAGCGACGTTGCACAAAGATAGCGAGCGTCTGGTGCTCAAACCGGGTGAATCCGCCTTTGTCGCAGCAAACGAGTCGCCTGTCCGGGTGAGCGGCACCGGTCGCCTGGCGCGTGTTTTTAATAAGCTTTAGGGACTTACTGAATTTTTTAACAACTCTTGCTAAGCTAGTAACAGGCGTTGTAACACCAGGCGGTTTTAACCGCCTGGTTTCATTTTAGGGATAATCGCAATGAAAAAATCGGTCGTAGCGGTAGGAGTGATTGTTGCTTTAGGCGTGATCTGGACGGGTGCTTCCTGGTATACCGGGAAACAGCTGGAAAGCCGTCTGGCAGAGATGATGACGCAGGCAAACAGCGAGATTAAGCGCAGCGCGCCTGAAGCAGGTCTGGAGCTGAGCTATCAGAACTACCAGCGTGGCGTGTTTACCAGCCATATGCAGGTGGTGGTGAAGCCGGTTGCGGGTAATCAGAACGCCTGGCTGAAACCGGGCCAGAGCGTGGTGCTGGATGAAGTGGTCAGCCACGGTCCGTTCCCGCTGGCGCAGTTGAAAAAGTTTAACCTGATCCCCTCTATGGCATCCGCCAGAACCGTACTGGTGAATAACGAGGTGACGAAGCCGATTTTCGATATGGCGAAAAATGAGTCGCCGTTTGAGATCAATACCCGCATCAGCTATGCCGGTGATACGCATTCCGACATCGACCTGAAAGCCCTGAATTACGAACAAGGCACTGATAAAGTCGCCTTCAGCGGCGGTAATTTCCAGCTTGATGCCGATCGCGACGGCAAGAATGTCTCCCTGACCGGCGATGCCGCCAGCGGCCTGGTGAATTCAGTCAATGAATATAACCAGAAGGTGCAGCTTACCTTCAACAACCTGAAAGCCAGCGGCAATAGCCGTATGACTGATTTTGATGAGCGTATCGGCGACCAGAAACTGAGCCTCGATAAGATCGCCATTGCGATCGAAGGCAAAGAGATGGCGGTGCTTGAAGGCATGGATCTGGACGGTAAGTCTGACGTGTCCAAAGACGGTAAAAGCATCAACACCCAGCTGGATTACAGCTTGAAAAGCCTGAAAGTACAGAATCAGGATCTGGGTACCGGTAAGTTGTCCCTGAAAATCGGCAACATTGACGGCCAGGCGTGGCACGAATTCAGTCAGAAATACAGTAAAGAGAGCCAGGCTCTGCTGACCGATGCCGCCCTGCAACAGAACCCACAGGCTTACCAGCAGCAGGCGATGACGGTGCTGTTTAATAACCTGCCGATCCTGCTGAAGGGCGAGCCGGTGATTACCGTTGCGCCCCTGAGCTGGAAAAACGGCAAAGGCGAAACCAACTTCAACCTGTCGCTGTTCCTGAAGGATCCGGCAGCCACGACCGGCGAGCCGCAGACCCTGGCGCAGGAAGTTGACCGCAGCGTGAAATCGCTCGACAGCAAGCTGACCATCCCGATGGATATGGCAACCGAGTTCATGACGCAGATTGCGAAACTCGAAGGGTATGGTGAAGAAGATGCAGGTAAACTGGCAAACCAACAGGTGAAAGGCCTGGCGGCGATGGGCCAGATGTTCCGCATCACGAAGGTGGAAGAAAACACCATTTCCACCAGCCTGCAATATGCTAATGGCCAGGTGACGCTCAACGGCGACAAAATGCCGCTGGAAGAGTTTGTCGGTATGTTCGGTATGCCGACGCTGGGCATGCCTGAACCGGCCGAACCGGCTGCGCCGCCGGCAGTACCGCAGCAGTAAACGAAAAACCCCTCGCATGAGGGGTTTTTTATTGCCGGGTGGCGCTGACGCTTACCCGGCCTCCGATCCTGAGCCGTTGTAGGCCCGTGCAAGCAAAGCGTTTACTTCACCGTCACTAAGCGCGCAGCCACAATCTGATGCCCGGCCTGCACGTCCGTATTTTCAATGCGCTGCATAATTCGTTCTGCCAGGGTGTACCCCATTTCACGAGCCGGCGTCGTCGCCCAGACGATGGGGAGATCGTCTAACGCATTTTCACCGACATCTGCAAACGCCCCCAGCGCCACCTGATGGCCGAAGAACGTTTCTACCCCGCCCTCACCGCTCTGGCGTCCGGCGCGGATCAAACCGAACCACGCCCCCATCGCAATAACGTCGTTATAGCAAATCACCGCGCTGATCGTCGGGCTGTTGCGAAGCAGCGTGCCGATGGCTTCCGCGGCTTTTTTCTGGCTGGATTCACACTCCACCACCCATTCGCTGTGAAACGGCAGGCCATATTTGATGAGCGTGGAGCAGTAACCGCCCACCCGCTCGGCACGCGTCAGGGACGAGCTTTTACCGCCGAGCCAGGCGATGCGCTGATGGCCGCGATGAATAAGATGCTCGGTCAGCATTTGCGCGGCCTGCATGTTATCTGGCCGAAGGGTATCGGCTTCGTCGAGATAGCTGGCGCGCGACGCAAACACCAGCGGTACGCCTTTCTGCGCCGCGCGCTCACACAATTCACTGCCCACGCCGGACGCGCCGGCCACGATCACCCCATCCACCCCTTGCGTCAGCAGCAAATCCAGCCTGGAGAGCAGTTGCTCCGGTTCGCGCCCACCGTGGAGCAGGAAAACCATTCGCCCCTGCGCTTCAAGCGCCTCGGTCAGCCCGGCGGTCAGTTCTGCATAAAACGGCGACGCGAGATCGCGAACGATCAGCCCTATCACCCCGCTTTGCCCACCGCGCAGCGCCGACGCCTGGCGATTACGCACAAAGCCCAACTGCTCAACGGCCTCGTTGACGCGCTGACCCGTTGCAGGAGAGATGCGCCCCTTCCCGCTTAATACCAGCGAAACGGTGCTGACGGAAACCCCCGCCGCCAGCGCGACATCGTTGATGGTGATCTTTTTCGCTACAGCCATGTGGTGGCGTGACTCCTTGATAATGAGATCGCTAAAACGTTTTATCAATACGTTATCTTTATACTACCAGTAAAAGCCTGAGAATGTGATTTAGCGCGCACTAAAGTTTGATAAAACGTTTTATCTTTTCGCCCCATCGAGGTCGTTAAATCTCTTTCTACCCTTTAAGGAGTCGTTTTATGACGACGAAAGCAGCACAAAAAATATCGCTGTGGGAGTTTTTCCAGCAACTGGGTAAAACCTTTATGCTGCCCGTGGCGCTTCTCTCTTTTTGCGGGATTATGCTGGGGATCGGCAGCTCGTTAAGCAGTCATGACGTCATTACCCTGATCCCTTTCCTGGGAAATCCGGTACTTCAGGCGATCTTCATCTGGATGAGCAAGGTCGGATCGTTTGCCTTTAGCTTCCTGCCGGTAATGTTCTGTATCGCCATTCCTCTGGGTCTGGCGCGCGAAAACAAAGGCGTGGCGGCGTTTGCGGGCTTCGTTGGCTATGCGGTCATGAACCTTGCGGTTAACTTCTGGCTGACCGCCAAAGGGATCCTGCCGACGACCGACGCGGCGGTACTGAAAGCCAATAACATTCAGAGCGTGATTGGTATTCAGTCCATCGATACCGGGATCCTTGGAGCCGTGATCGCGGGGGTGATTATCTGGATGCTGCACGAGCGCTTCCACAACATCCGCCTGCCCGATGCGCTGGCCTTCTTCGGCGGGACCCGCTTTGTGCCAATCATTACGCTGGTTGTGATGGGTCTGTTTGGTCTGATCATCCCTCTGATTTGGCCGATTTTTGCCATGGGGATCACCGGGATTGGCCGCATTATCAACGGCGCGGGTGATTTCGGCCCGATGATTTTCGGTACGGGTGAACGTCTGCTGCTACCGTTTGGTTTACAGCACATCCTGGTTGCCCTGATCCGCTTTACGGAAGCAGGCGGCACCATGGACGTTTGCGGTCATTCCGTTAGCGGCGCGCTGACCATCTTCCAGGCCCAGCTGAGCTGCCCGACCACTCACGGCTTCTCTGAAAGTGCGACGCGTTTCCTTTCTCAGGGTAAAATGCCTGCCTTCCTCGGCGGCCTGCCGGGTGCTGCGCTGGCGATGTACCACTGTGCCCGTCCGGAAAATCGTCATAAAATTAAAGGCCTGCTGATCTCCGGCGTTATTGCCTGCGTGGTGGGCGGTACGACAGAACCTATCGAGTTCCTGTTCCTGTTCGTGGCACCGGTACTGTACCTCATCCACGCCGTACTGACGGGCCTGGGCTTTACCGTGATGGCTGTGCTCGGTGTGACCATCGGTAACACCGACGGTAACGTGATTGACTTCGTGGTATTCGGTATCCTGCACGGCCTGTCCACCAAGTGGTATCTGGTGCCGGTTGTGGCCGCCATCTGGTTCGCGGTTTACTACGGGATCTTCCGCTTCGCCATCACCCGCTTTAACCTGAAAACGCCAGGCCGCGATGCCAGCGTTGAACAGGCGGTGGCCGGTACCGTTGGGAAATCCGGATATAACACGCCGGCTATTCTGGCGGCGCTGGGCGGTGCGGATAATATTACCTCTCTGGATAACTGCATCACCCGCCTGCGTTTGTCGGTGGCGGACATGTCCAAAGTGGATACCAACGCACTTAAAGCTAACCGGGCTATTGGCGTAGTACAGTTAAATCAGCACAATTTGCAGGTCGTCATTGGCCCGCAGGTACAGTCAGTGAAGGATGAGCTGGCAACCCTGATGCGAACCGTCGAAGCCTGATGCCTCGCCCCCCCTCGTCATGAGGGGGTTTTACTTTACGGAGCACCGTCATGTTTGATTTTTCAACCGTCGTGGATCGACACGGCACCTGGTGTACCCAGTGGGATTATGTCGCTGACCGTTTTGGCGCAGCCGACCTGCTGCCCTTCACCATCTCTGATATGGATTTCGCCACCGCCCCCTGCATTACCGATGCGCTGCACCAGCGAATAAACCACGGGGTGTTTGGTTACAGTCGCTGGAAAAATGAAGAATTTCTGGCCGCCGTGGCGCACTGGATCCGGCAACGCTTTAACAGTCAGATTGATACCGAAACCGTGGTGTATGGGCCGTCGGTCATTTATATGGTCTCGGAGCTGATCCGCCTCTGGTCCTCGCCTGGCGACGGCGTGGTGGTCCATACTCCGGCTTACGATGCCTTTTATAAAGCCATCGAAGGCAACCAGCGTACCGTTGTTTCCGTGCCGATGCAGAAAACAACGCATGGCTGGGAGGGGGATATGGCCTCGCTGGAAGCGGCGCTATCAAAACCGGAAAACAAGGTGTTGCTGCTGTGTAGCCCGCAAAACCCGACCGGAAAAGTCTGGACTCGGGAGGCGCTGACCACAATGGCGGCCCTGTGTGAACGTTATGACGTAGCGGTGATCAGCGACGAAATTCATATGGACATGGTATGGGGCACGCATCGTCATACCCCGTGGAATGAGGTTGCGCGCGGTAAATGGGCGCTGCTGACCTCGGGTTCCAAAAGCTTCAACATTCCGGCGCTGACGGGCGCCTGGGGGCTTATCGCCGATGACGCCAGCCGTAACGCCTATCTGAATGCATTAAAAGGTAGGGACGGACTCTCTTCCCCTTCCGTGCTGGCGCTGACCGCGCATATTGCTGCTTACCGACAGGGCGAACCCTGGCTGGACGCGCTGCGGACCTATCTCGAAGAGAATCTGCGGTATGTTGCTCGCGAATTAAACAGTGCATTTCCGACACTCAACTGGCAACCGCCCGAGGCTACCTATCTCGCCTGGATCGACCTCAGCCCGCTTGGCATTGATGACAAGACGCTGCAAAACGTGCTGATTGAACAGCAAAAAGTGGCCATCATGCCGGGATATACCTATGGGGATGAAGGTAAAGGCTATGTGCGTCTGAACGCTGGCTGTCCGCGTAGTAAGCTTGAACAGGGCGTTCAGCGCCTTATCGCCGGCATCAACACTCTGCTGTAAATCATTTGCGCAACGGAATATTCCCTTGCGCAAATAGCTTTTTACCCCGTTTTGTTTTTATAATATGGCGCACTTTAACCAGCAAAGAGTGCGACCATGATTGATACACGCCTGCCTTTAACCGATATTCACCGCCACCTTGACGGCAACATTCGTGCCCAAACCATTCTCGATCTTGGTCGCCAGTTCAATTTAACCCTCCCTGCCGAAACGCTTGAAACCCTGATCCCCCATGTTCAGGTCACGTCGAACGAACCGGATCTGGTGAGCTTTCTGAGCAAGCTCGACTGGGGCGTGAAGATGCTGGCCTCGGTCGATGCCTGTCGCCGTGTCGCCTTTGAAAACATCGAAGATGCCGCGCGCAACGGCCTGCACTATGTCGAACTGCGTTTCTCCCCGGGCTATATGGCGATGACCCACAATCTCCCCGTAGCGGGCGTGGTTGAAGCGGTCATTGAAGGCGTGCGTGAAGGCTGCAAAACCTTTGACGTTCAGGCGCGTTTGATCGGCATTATGAGCCGTACCTTCGGTGAAGCGGCCTGTCTTCAGGAGCTGGAAGCATTACTGGCGCATCGCGACCAGATCACCGCCATCGACCTGGCCGGTGACGAGCTGGGCTTCCCGGGCAGCCTGTTCCTGTCTCATTTCAACCGCGCACGTGATGCAGGATGGCATATTACCGTTCATGCAGGCGAAGCCGCGGGGCCGGAAAGCATCTGGCAGGCCATTCGTGAACTGGGTGCGGAACGTATTGGTCACGGCGTGAAAGCCATTGAAGATCGCGCGCTGATGGATTTCCTCGCCGAACAACGTATTGGAATCGAATCCTGCCTGACCTCCAATATTCAGACCAGTACAGTGGCATCGCTGGCGCAACACCCGCTGAAAACCTTCCTTGAACACGGGGTGCTGGCTTCACTGAACACGGACGATCCGGCGGTTCAGGGCGTGGATATTATTCACGAATACAACATCGCCGCGCCGCAGGCCGGGCTGAGCCGCGAGCAGATCCGTCAGGCGCAAATCAACGGGCTGGAGATCGCCTTCCTGACGCCTGAAGAGAAACAGGCGCTGCGCGATAAAGTTGCTCAGTAGTCCTCTTTACTGCCGGGTGGCGCTGCGCTTACCCGGCCTACGAAAGCGTTTGGCACTTATGCCAGACAGAGCGTTGCGCGATGTTTGGCAGATTCGATCCCCAGCTCAATGAGCTCCATAATCTGGATTGCCTGGCTTGCGGGAACCGGATTTTCACCTGAACCGTTCAGCGCGTCACGAATGGCGGCGTAATACGCCGGATAGTTCCCCGGCAGGGTCAATACCGTCTCTTCAACCAGCGCCTCACCCTCCGCACGCGTCACCACCCCGTCGCGCATGTCGTAGCCCCAGTCCTCCTGCGGTAAGCGTTCGCCATTTTTGAGGCGCTCTTCCTGCGGATCCAGGCCGAACTTCACATAGCTGCCGCGCGCCCCATGAATGATATAGCGGGCCGATTCCGCCGCCGCAAGCATTGTCCCGTGCAGCACAATGCGCCGCTGCGGATAACTCAAAATGGCATGGAAATAGTCGGTGGTCTGCGCCCCCGGCCTGAGCTGCGCTAAATCGACCGTCATGCTTACGGGCAGACCAAACAGATGAACGGCCTGATCGAGAAGATGCGGCGCTAAGTCATACCAGATGCCGCTGCCCGGTCCCGCCTGCTCGCGCCAGCGATCTCGCACCTGCGGACGATAACGATCGAAGTGCGACTCAAAAAAGGCAATTTCGCCGAGCGTGCCTTCGTTGAGCAGCGCTTTGACCGTCAGGAAATCGCTGTCCCAGCGCCGGTTGTGAAAGACCGATAATAACCGACCCAGACTTCGCGCCAGCGCATCCAGCTCGCGCGCCTGTGACAACGTCACGGTGAAGGGCTTATCGACAACAACATGTTTGCCTGCCTCCAGCGCCGCTTTCGCCAGGGGGAAATGAGTGTCGTTAGGGGTAGGAATGACAATAAGGTCAATATTAGGATCGTTAAACAGATGCTTAGGCTCCGTTACCACCGGCACAGCTGGCCAGTCGGCGCGGACCTTAGTCTCATCGCTGCTTGTGATGGCCGCCAGTTCCATTCCCGGCGTGCCGGCAACCAGCGGTGCATGAAAGGTTTTGCTTGCGTACCCGTAGCCAATAAGACCGACGCGGATGTTTTCACTCATCGTTTGCCCCCTCGCTGTGCGCTTATTTATCACTGGCCTTGTGCTTAACGCACACATTAATAATGTGCCCTGTGAGTTAAAATAGCATCTCACGACAGCGTTTTTTGTTACCTCGCATTAAAGTGCGCATAGGGGGCCGGGGAATCGTTCCCAAAGCGCTTGCTCTGAAGAAAAGGGCGCTGTAACATTTGTAATCTGTATTTATGGATAAATTACAAACACAAATTATGACGTCAATAATTAATCGAATCATTGAATTAGCGGGATGGATTGTCCTTGGGGTTTCAGTCGTGTTGCTCGGCATTGCCAGCCATATCGATAACTACCAGCCGCCGGAGCCTGTGACTGTCGCACAACAAAAGTAAGCCGTGTCGTCATAAAGCGTGACACATTACGTCATGGAACATATTGCCAGCCGTAATGAACGGGGTTACCCTTCTCTTTCAGGCATCTCCTGATGCCTGATTCTTCGCAAAGAAAACTCCTAATTTCGTCGCGTTACCCGAGTGGACAGTTTACGTCTTTATTAATCCGTTTATTATTCGAACGCATTACCTTTATGGGTATTACCCTTTTATATGGAAACTTATTAATATGACAGTTCAGGACTATTTATTAAAATTTCGCAAGATCAATTCCCTTGAAAGCCTGGAAAAACTGTTTGACCATCTGAACTACACGCTGTCGGATAATCAGGACATCATCAATATGTACCGCGCTGCTGACCATCGTCGCGCCGAACTGGTCTCTGGCGGTCGTCTGTTCAATGTGGGGGAAGTGCCTAAATCCGTATGGCGTTACGTTGTATAAGAAAGTAGCCTTCGGCGTGAAATGTTATATACTCTCCGCCCTGCAAATTTCTGTATAACATTTCGCGCAGACTATGGGAGAGCGTATGACCGCATTGCCTGGAGAGAGAATTGGGGGCTGGTTAATCGCCCCGCTGGCATGGCTGCTGGTGGCATTACTAAGCGCTTCACTGGCGCTGTTGCTTTACACCACCGCACTGGTTACGCCTCATGCTATCCAGACACTGATGTCCCAGAGTGCGCTCAATATTGCGACGTGGTTTGTGTCGTTCGTTTTCGCGATCGCGATGTGGTACTACACGCTGTGGCTGACTATCGCCTTCTTCAAACGCCGCAAAAGCGTGCCAAAGCATTACATTATCTGGCTGCTGGTCTCCGTGCTGCTGGCTGTCAAAGCGTTCGCTTTCTCGCCTGTGTCTGACGCGCTGGCGGTTCGCCAGTTACTGTTTCCGCTACTGGCGACGGCGCTTCTGGTCCCTTATTTCAAGCGTTCGACGCGCGTTAAGAAGACCTTTGTCAACCCGTAATAACCTTACAGTTAACCTGTTGTGGCCTGTTGTCGTTTATCCGATAATAGGCGGCTATTTTATTTCAGGCTAAATAATGACCGATTACTTACTGCTCTTTGTCGGAACTGTGCTGGTGAATAACTTCGTACTGGTGAAGTTCCTTGGCCTGTGCCCGTTTATGGGCGTCTCCAAAAAGCTGGAGACGGCAATGGGCATGGGGCTGGCAACCACCTTCGTGATGACGATGGCCTCCATTTGCGCATGGCTGATTGATACCTGGATCCTAATCCCGCTCGACATGCTCTACCTGCGCACTTTGGCCTTTATTCTGGTCATTGCGGTCGTGGTGCAATTTACCGAAATGGTGGTGCGGAAAACCAGCCCTGCCCTGTATCGCCTGTTGGGTATTTTTCTGCCCCTCATCACCACTAACTGTGCGGTGCTGGGCGTGGCGCTACTGAATATCAACCTTGGGCATAATTTCCTGCAATCGGCGCTGTATGGTTTTTCCGCCGCGGTCGGTTTTTCTTTTGTTATGGTCCTGTTCGCCTCGATTCGCGAGCGTCTGGCCGCGGCGGATATTCCCGCGCCGTTTCGCGGTAACGCCATCGCTCTGGTGACCGCAGGTTTAATGTCTCTGGCCTTTATGGGCTTTAGTGGTCTGGTGAAGTTGTAATGAGTGCTATCTGGATTGCCATCGCGTCCATCAGCGTGCTGGGACTCGTCTTTGGCATCATTCTGGGTTACGCCTCCCGCCGGTTTGCGGTGGAGGACGATCCGGTGGTTGAAAAAATTGATGAACTTTTACCCCAGAGCCAGTGCGGGCAGTGCGGCTACCCTGGCTGCCGCCCTTACGCTGAGGCGGTGGGCGTGCAGGGAGAAAAGATCAACCGCTGCGCGCCGGGTGGCGAAGCGGTCATGCTTAAAATAGCTGCCCTGCTGAACGTCGATCCCCAGCCTGTCGACGGCGATGAACAGGCCCAGGAGCCTGTTCGTGCCCTTGCTGTTATCGACGAAGCCAACTGCATTGGCTGCACAAAATGTATTCAGGCGTGTCCTGTTGACGCCATTGTGGGCGCAACGCGCGCGATGCATACCGTTGTGGCGGATCTGTGCACCGGCTGTAATCTCTGCGTGGCGCCCTGCCCGACGCAGTGTATAGAACTGCGCCCGGTTGAAACGACTACCGAAAACTGGAAGTGGGACCTTCAGACCATTCCGGTTCGCAATATTCCTGTGGAACAACATGCTTAAGTTATTTTCTGCCTTCAGAAAAGAGAAGATCTGGGATTTCGACGGCGGCATTCATCCGCCTGAGATGAAATCGCAGTCTAACGGCACGCCGCTGCGCCAGATCCCGCTGGCGACCCGTTACGTTATGCCCCTGAAACAGCATATCGGCGCGGAAGGCGAATTGTGCGTGAAAGAAGGCGATAGCGTTCTTCGCGGCCAGCCGCTGACCTTTGGTCGCGGACGGATGTTGCCGATACATGCCCCGACTTCCGGTAAGGTGGTGGCTGTTGCCCCCCATACCGTTGCCCATCCGTCGGCGTTGTCTGAGCTGAGCGTGATCATTGAAGCCGATGGTGAAGACCGCTGGATCGAGCGTGACGGCTGGAGCGACTACCGTTCCCACAGCCGTGAAGCGCTGATTGAACGCATTCATCAGTTCGGCGTGGCGGGTCTGGGGGGCGCAGGCTTCCCGACCGGCGCTAAGCTTCACGGCGGCGGCGATAAAATCGAAACGCTGATTATCAACGCCGCCGAGTGCGAACCGTACATCACCGCCGATGACCGTCTGATGCAGGACTGTGCCGCGCAGGTGGTGGAAGGTATTCGCATTCTTGCGCATATCCTGCAACCCCGCGAAGTGCTGATCGGTATTGAGGACAATAAACCGCAGGCCATTTCGATGCTGCGTGCGGTACTGGCGGACAGCCATGATATCGCCCTGCGCGTGATCCCGACCAAATATCCGTCCGGCGGGGCAAAACAGCTGACGCAGATCCTGACCGGCAAACAGGTCCCCCACGGGGGCCGTTCGTCCGACATCGGCGTGCTGATGCAAAACGTGGGGACTGCCTACGCGGTGAAACGTGCGGTGATTGACGGCGAGCCATTGACCGAGCGCGTCGTCACGCTGACCGGCGAGTCCGTCTCCCGTCCCGGCAACATCTGGGCGCGTCTGGGTACGCCGGTGCGTCATCTGCTGGAACAGGCTGGCTTCTGCCCGGGTAGCGATCAACTGGTCATTATGGGCGGCCCGCTGATGGGCTTTACCCTGCCGTGGCTGGATGTGCCGGTGGTGAAGATTACCAACTGCCTGCTCGCCCCTTCCCTAACGGAGATGGGCGAAACGCAGGAAGAGAAAGGTTGCATACGCTGTAGCGCCTGTGCGGACGCATGCCCGGCAGATTTACTGCCGCAGCAGTTGTACTGGTACAGCAAAGGCCAGCTGCACGATAAAGCCCAGGCGCATAACCTGGCTGACTGTATTGAATGCGGTGCCTGCGCCTGGGTCTGCCCAAGCAATATTCCGCTGGTGCAGTATTTCCGTCAGGAGAAAGCTGAAATCTACGCCATCTCCATGGAAGAAAAACGTGCCGCTGAAGCGAAGGCCCGCTTTGAAGCGCGCCAGGCGCGACTGGAGCGCGAGAAACAAGCCCGTCAGGAACGCCATAAGCAGGCTGCCGTGCAGCCTGCGGCGAAAGATCAGGATGCCATTAACGCAGCCCTGGCCCGCGTGCGCGAGAAGAAAGCCACCGCCGCCCAGACGGTTGTGATCGCTCCGGGAGAAAAACCGGACAACAGCGAAGCGATTGCGGCCCGCGAAGCGCGGAAAGCCGAAGCACGCGCGCGTCAGGCGGAGAAAGCGCAAAACGCCAAACCGGAAGCCGACATCGACCCGCGTAAAGCGGCGGTGGAAGCGGCTATTGCCAGGGCAAAAGCCCGCAAAGCCGGTCAGCAGACAGTGGTGGTTGAACAGGAAGCGACGGATCCGCGCAAGGCGGCCGTTGAAGCCGCTATCGCCCGCGCCAAAGCACGTAAAGCGGCACAGCTACAACCTGCCGAAGAGAGTGAAGCCCCTGTCGATCCGCGTAAAGCCGCCGTTGAAGCGGCCATCGCCCGTGCCAAAGCACGAAAAGCGGCACAGCAGGACGAACTGCCTGCGGCCGCTAATGACGATCCACGCAAAGCCGCAGTCGCCGCCGCGATTGCGCGCGTTCAGGCAAAGAAAGCCGCGCAGCAAGCCGTTAACGAGGATTAAATGGTTTTCAGAATTGCAAGTTCCCCTTATACCCATAACCAGCGCCAGACATCGCGTATTATGATGCTGGTGTGCCTGGCCGCGCTGCCAGGTATTGCCGTACAGTGTTGGTTTTTCGGCTGGGGTACGCTTTTCCAGTTAGTTCTGGGTTGCGCCAGTGCCGTCGCAGCGGAAGCCGCGATCCTGAAGCTGCGCAAAATGGAGGTGACTCGCATCCTGAGCGATAACTCCGCCCTGTTGACCGGCCTGTTGCTGGCCATCAGCATTCCCCCGTTCGCCCCGTGGTGGATGGTGGTATTGGGAACGGTGTTTGCGGTGATCATCGCCAAGCAGCTGTACGGCGGGCTGGGCCATAACCCGTTTAACCCGGCGATGATTGGCTACGTAGTACTGCTGATCTCCTTCCCGGTACAGATGACCAGCTGGCTGCCGCCGCATGAGATCGCCGCCACGGTGCCCGGCTTTATGGATGCCCTGCACGTTATCTTTACCGGCCACACCGCGCTGGGCGCAGATATGAACGCGCTTCGCATGGGCGTGGACGGCATCAGTCAGGCCACTCCGCTCGATACCTTCAAAACCTCCCTGCGTGCCGGACAAAGCGTGGAGCAGGTGATGAAATCGTCTATTTACAGCGGCGTACTGGCAGGTGCTGGCTGGCAGTGGGTCAATCTGGCCTACCTGTTGGGTGGCGCGTTCCTGCTGCAACAGAAGGCGATCCGCTGGCATATTCCGGTGAGCTTCCTGGTGACGCTGGCCGTCTGCTCGACGCTCGGCTGGGTTATCTCACCTGAGTCACTGGCCAGCCCGCAGCTCCATCTGCTCTCCGGCGCGACCATGCTCGGGGCATTCTTTATTCTGACCGATCCGGTCACCGCCTCTACCACCAACCGTGGTCGTCTGATTTTCGGCGCGCTGGCAGGCTTGCTGGTCTGGCTTATTCGCAGCTTTGGCGGCTATCCGGACGGCGTGGCATTTGCCGTGCTGCTGGCTAACATCACCGTTCCGCTCATCGACTACTACACGCGTCCACGCGTGTACGGTCATCGCTAAGGGTCGCGCCATGCTAAAGACAATGCAAAAACACGGCGTCACGCTGGCGATCTTCGCCGCCGCCCTCACCGGGCTGACCGCGCTGGTAAATGAACTGACGAAAACCACCATTGCAGAGCAGGCAATGAAGCAGCAAAAAGCGCTGTTCGATCAGGTGATCCCATCCGATCTCTACGATAATGACCTGCAAAAAAGCTGCTTTGTCGTGCAGGCTCCGCAGCTTGGTAAAGGACCCCATCGCGTTTATATTGCCCGCAAGGGCGATAACCCCGTGGGCGCCGTCATGGAAGCCACCGCGCCGGACGGTTACTCCGGTGCGATTCAGCTGCTGGTGGGCAGCGATTTTTCCGGCACCGTACTGGGTACGCGCGTGACGGAGCATCACGAAACGCCGGGCCTTGGCGACAAAATTGAAACACGCTTAAGCGACTGGATCTTACACTTCGCCGGAAAGATGATTCATGGCGAGGACGATCCTGCTTTCGCGGTGAAAAAAGATGGCGGCGAATTTGACCAGTTCACGGGCGCCACGATTACCCCGCGCGCGGTGGTCAACGCCGTAAAGCGCGCCGGGCTGTATGCCGAAACGCTGCCCGCGCAGATCAATCATCTTTCCACCTGTGAGGAGTGACCATGAGCCAGGTTAAAGAGGTTATCGTCCAGGGTCTCTGGAAGAACAACTCCGCGCTGGTGCAGCTGCTTGGGCTATGTCCGCTGCTGGCGGTGACGTCTACCGCCACCAACGCGCTCGGGCTGGGGCTGGCGACCACGCTGGTGCTGACCCTGACTAACTTTTCCATTTCTGTTTTGCGCCGCTGGACGCCGTCAGAAATCCGTATTCCGATTTATGTCATGATCATTGCGTCGGTGGTCAGCGTCGTGCAAATGCTGATTAACGCTTACGCATTTGGCCTGTACCAGTCGCTCGGGATCTTCATTCCGCTTATCGTGACTAACTGTATTGTCGTAGGCCGCGCTGAAGCCTTCGCCGTGAAAAACAATCCGGCCATATCCGCGCTGGATGGGTTTTCCATCGGCATGGGCGCGACTGCCGCCATGTTCGTCCTCGGCTCTCTGCGTGAAATTTTGGGCAACGGTACGCTCTTCGACGGTGCGGACGCGCTGCTTGGCGGCTGGGCGAAGTCGCTGCGTATTGAGGTGTTCCATACGGACACCCCGTTCCTGCTGGCCATGCTACCTCCTGGCGCCTTCATTGGCCTTGGGATGATGCTGGCGTTAAAATACCTGATTGATGAAAAACGTAAACGCCGCGCCGCTGAACGCAGCGTACAGGAAGGGATCCCCGAGAAAGCAGTATGAATAAAGAGAAACGCATTGCGATCCTGACGCGCCTGCGCGATGAGAATCCTCATCCAACGACAGAGCTGAACTTTAACTCGCCGTTTGAACTGTTGATCGCGGTGCTGCTCTCTGCACAGGCGACGGACGTGAGCGTCAATAAAGCCACTGCCCTGCTCTACCCTGTCGCCAATACGCCGCAGGCCATGCTGGAGCTGGGCGTTGAAGGTGTGAAATCCTATATCAAGACCATTGGCCTGTTTAACAGCAAGGCCGAAAACGTCATTAAGACCTGCCGGATCCTGCTGGAGAAGCACGGCGGTGAAGTCCCTGAAGATCGCGCCGCGCTGGAAGCGTTGCCGGGCGTCGGGCGTAAAACGGCAAATGTGGTGCTGAACACGGCGTTTGGCTGGCCGACCATCGCCGTGGATACCCATATCTTCCGCGTCTCAAATCGCACCCGTTTCGCGCCGGGTAAAAACGTGGAAGAGGTTGAAGAGAAGCTGTTAAAAGTCGTTCCTGCGGAATTTAAGGTGGACTGCCACCACTGGCTGATCCTGCACGGCCGGTATACCTGTATTGCCCGTAAGCCACGCTGCGGTTCCTGCATTATCGAAGATCTCTGCGAATACAAAGAAAAAGTCTATCCCTGAGCGTAAACCACCTTACTTCTTACCTTTTCAAGCCCTTAGAATTAACAAGGGCTCTGATATCTTCTCATTTGACCATAAATTACCCTCTTTTTCTCCTTTACGCATTGTCGATTCTTCGGTCATTTAACACTCAAACAGGTTAATAGTTTTTTCATCACCAAAAATTTCTATACATCTGTGATCGCGATCACTCTGATAACCTGATGTTGGATTTTTGTTGTTAAAACCCGCCCAACCCCTTTGTCAGACAAGATTTCGTCTATTCAACACCGCACATAAGACCAGTCATTTTTCAGAACATGGGCTATATCACTGCCAATCCCCCGAAATAGCAGAACATATCGCCATACAGCCATTAAACAGGGTCACTCACAGTCAAAAAAACCACTAATTTTCAACCAATGAAATTTAAAGCTGCATAACATTTGCGTGAACCGATGATTATACCGCCAGAGTTATATGTAACAGATTATTACAAACGTATTGCCAGATGGGGCTGGATAGTGAACATTACCCGCCGTTTCCCCTCCCAATATAACTATAAAGCGGATGGACTACGGTCATCACGCTATGAACACCCCCGTTAATATGGGATGTAAAAAAAGAGGTATATGTGTCTACTGCAAACAATAAACCAACAGATGAGAGCGTAAGTCTTAACGCTTTCAAACAGCCTAAAGCGTTCTATCTCATTTTCTCTATCGAATTATGGGAACGTTTTGGCTACTACGGCCTGCAAGGGATCATGGCGGTTTACCTGGTTAAACAGCTGGGTATGTCTGAAGCCGATTCCATCACGCTATTCTCTTCCTTCAGCGCCCTGGTGTATGGCCTCGTCGCTATCGGCGGCTGGTTAGGCGATAAAGTCCTCGGTACTAAACGAGTCATTATGCTGGGCGCCGTTGTTCTGGCGATTGGCTATGGGCTGGTTGCCTGGTCCGGGCACGATGCAGGTGTGGTTTACATGGGCATGGCTACCATCGCGGTAGGTAACGGCCTCTTCAAGGCGAACCCATCTTCCCTGCTCTCTACCTGCTACAGCAAAGATGACCCACGTCTGGACGGTGCATTTACAATGTACTACATGTCCATCAACATCGGCTCCTTCTTCTCTATGCTGGCAACCCCATGGCTGGCCGCAAAATTCGGCTGGAGCGTAGCGTTTGCGCTGAGCTTCGTGGGTATGCTGATCACCGTTGTGAACTTCCTGTTCTGCCGTAGCTGGGTTAAAGACTATGGTTCAAAACCAGACTTCGAACCCGTGCACATGGGCAAACTGCTGGCAACCATCGTCGGCATCGTGATCCTGGCCGCTGTCGCCACCTGGCTGCTGCATAACCAGGGCGTTGCACGTGCCGTACTGGGCGTGGTTGCGCTGGGTATCGTGATTATCTTCGCGAAAGAAGCCTTCGCGATGCAGGGTGCGGCACGTCGTAAGATGATTGTGGCGTTCATTCTGATGCTGGAAGCGATCATCTTCTTCGTTCTGTACAGCCAGATGCCAACGTCTCTGAACTTCTTCGCTATCCGCAACGTTGAGCACTCCATCCTCGGTATCGCGTTCGAGCCGGAGCAGTATCAGGCACTGAACCCGTTCTGGATCATGATTGGTAGCCCGATTCTGGCCGCTATCTATAACAAGATGGGCGACCGTCTGCCAATGCCGCACAAGTTCGCTATCGGTATGGTGCTGTGCTCTGGCGCATTCCTGGTGCTGCCGCTGGGGACGAAATTCGCGACCGACGCGGGTATCGTTTCTGTTAACTGGCTGATCCTGAGCTATGCGCTGCAATCCATCGGTGAACTGATGATCTCCGGTCTGGGTCTGGCGATGGTTGCGCAGCTGGTCCCTCAGCGTCTGATGGGCTTCATCATGGGTAGCTGGTTCCTGACTACCGCTGGCGCGGCCATCATCGCAGGTAAGATTGCGAACCTGATGGCGGTACCAGACAACGTTACCGACCCGCTGGTTTCCCTGAATGTCTACGGCACCGTGTTCATGCAAATTGGTATCGCGACCGCCGTGATTGCCGTACTGATGCTGCTGACCGCACCTAAACTGAATCGTATGACGCAGGACGACGACAAATCCGCTAAAGCGATTAAAACCGCGAACGCGTAATGTCATCGGGAAACGACTGAACAGAAGCCGCTAATTGATTAGCGGCTTTTTTTTTATCCGAACGCGCACTAACATAGCTGGAACCTCAGCAAAAAGGAGTTACCGATGAAACTGTTCTATAAACCGGGCGCCTGCTCTCTTGCTTCCCATATTACGCTTCGCGAGAGCGGTAAAGATTTCACGCTGGACGGCGTTGACCTGATGAAAAAGCGCCTGGAAAACGGGGATGACTTTTTTGCGATTAACCCAAAAGGGCAGGTTCCGGCCCTGCTGCTGGATGATGGCACCCTGCTGACCGAAGGGGTGGCGATTATGCAATTCCTGGCGGACAACGTACCGGATCGTCAGCTTCTTGCCCCCACCGGCAGCATTGCGCGTTATAAGACGCTGGAGTGGCTGAACTATATTGCCACCGAACTGCACAAAGGCTTTACGCCCCTGTTCCGCCCGGACACGCCAGAAGAGTACAAACCTACCGTGCGCGCGCTGCTGGAGAAAAAGTTGCAGTACGTTAACGACGCGCTGAAAGACGACCAGTGGATCTGTGGCTCGCGTTTCACTATCGCCGATGCCTATCTGTTTACCGTTCTGCGCTGGGCGCGCGCGGTTAAGTTGAACATGGAAGGATTAGACCATGTCGCATCGTATATGACGCGCGTGGCGGAGCGTCCTGCGGTGGCGGCGGCTCTGAAAGCGGAAGGGTTGAATTAACGGAGCGGCCTGGGGAGCCGGGTGGCGCTGACGCTTACCCGGCCTACAAATTCCGTAGGCCCGTGCAAGCGCAGCGCCGCCGGGCAGTGTCTATAGCTGCGTTGCGCTAAAATAGTGCTCCGGCTTCGCGATGCGATCCTGTGCCGCGACGACCTGGAGCTCATATTCCTGCATCGTCTTCGTCGCAATCATGATTTCATAAACGGCTGCGGTTACGTGCTCCAGCGCATCGCGCAGGCTCGCGCCCTGCAATAGCTTCACCAGCAGCAAACCGCTGGTCACATCCCCGACCCCGACAGGCTGACGTGTACCGAAATCCACCAGCGGTCGACTGATATGCCAGGCTTCATCCTTCGTCACCAGCAGCATTTCAAAACGGTCCTGGCTCAACCCTGCGCGTGCCAGGTGCTTAACCAGCACAATCTCTGGCCCCTGGGCGATCAGCTCGCGAGAGGCGCTTACAGCCTCTTCTACGCTGTTAACCGGATGCTCGCTGAGGATCTCCAGTTCAATCAGGTTGGGGGCAATAATATCGCTGGCGGGCAATGCATGACGGACATGAAACTCCGCAACGCCCGGCGCTACGATGCAGCCTTTTTCAGGATGTCCCATCACCGGATCGCAGAAATATTTCGCCGCGGGGTTTGCCGCTTTCACCTGGCGCACAATGCCGAGGATATGTTCCCCCTGCTCCGCCGAACCCAGATAGCCGCTCAGTACGGCATCGCAGCGTTTAAGCTGGTCGATATCCGCAATCCCCTGAACGACTTCCGTCAGATGCGACGGCGGCATCACGCAGCCGGTCCATTTACCGTACTGGGTGTGATTCGAAAACTGGACGGTATTGAGGGGCCAGACGTTAACGCCGAGGCGGCGCATCGGGAATTCCGCAGCGCTGTTGCCAGCATGTCCAAACACAACGTGGGACTGAATGGCGAGGATGCTCTTCATGTTGTACTTACCAAACCCTGTCAAAACAAAAGGGGCGTGGTTTCCCACGCCCCTGCATACTTTTAATTACTTCCAGCAGACCAGGCAGTAATTTTTCTTACCGCGACGCAGCAGCGTGTAGCGACCATAGAGACGGTCGTTCTCGGTAAAGGTGTATTCCGGATCGGCCTGTTTTTCGCCATTAATGGTGATCGCGTTAGAGGCGATGGTTTTACGCGCCTGACCGCGAGACGGCTGGAGCTCGGAGTCCACCAGCGCCTGCATCAGATCGGCGCCTTTTTCCATCTCCACCATCGGTACGCCATCCTGCGCCAGCTGTTCGAAATCCGCTTCGCTTAAATCGCTCAGGGTCCCGTTGAACAGGCTCGCCGTAATGCGTTTCGCCGCCGCCAGACCTTCTTCGCCGTGAACCAGTTTGGTTACTTCGTCCGCCAGCACGTACTGGGCGCGTGGTGCTTTACCGCTGTTCTTGTCTTCTTCTTCCAGCGCATTGATTTCTTCGATATCCATAAAGGTGAAGAACTTCAGGAAGCGATAAACGTCGGCATCCGCCGTGTTGATCCAGAACTGGTAGAATTTATACGGGCTGGTTTTCTTCGGATCCAGCCATACCGCGCCGCCTTCGGTCTTACCGAACTTGGTACCGTCTGCTTTGGTGATCAACGGCACGGTCAGACCAAACACCTGATTCTGGTGGAGGCGACGGGTCAGATCGATACCGGAGGTGATGTTACCCCACTGGTCGGAACCGCCAATTTGCAGAGATACGCCGTGCAGCTTGTTCAGGCAGGCGAAGTCATACCCCTGCAACAGGTTGTAGGAGAACTCGGTGAAAGAGATACCTTGGTCGTCACGGTTAAGACGCTGCTTCACTGCTTCTTTGTTAATCATCTGGTTAACAGAGAAGTTTTTGCCGATGTCACGCAGGAACGTCAGCACGTTCATGCCACCAAACCAGTCGTAGTTGTTCGCCGCAATCGCAGAGTTATCACCGCAGTCGAAATCCAGGAACGGTGCAACCTGTTTACGGATCTTATCCACCCACTCCTGCACGGTATCTTCGGTATTCAGCTTACGCTCAGCGGCTTTGAAACTTGGGTCGCCAATCAGACCGGTCGCGCCGCCAACCAGAGCGACAGGCTTATGGCCGGCCATCTGGAAGCGTTTCAGGCATAACAATGGAACAAGATGCCCCAAATGCAAGCTGTCAGCGGTGGGATCGAAGCCGCAATAGAGCGCGATCGGGCCTTGCGCCAGTCGCTCTGCTAACGCTTCCTCGTCCGTCACCTGGGCCAC
>JAAIGE0100158327.1_pt1 | contig 93226 bp, 82 predicted proteins | sample 6487951 | NCBI WGS metagenome assembly JAAIGE01 (sample SAMN13974128, study PRJNA590717) | phyllosphere metagenome | biome: tomato field; feature: multiple bacterial spot infested tomato fields; material: tomato leaves; isolation source: leaves from tomato fields | host: Solanum lycopersicum ...
CGGCGACGCCCAGATCGGTCAACTCGGTCATTATTCGATCACCTTGGGAACGGTAAAGAAGCCATGCTCCGCCTGGGGCGCATTGGCCATCAGCGCATCGCGGATGCCGCCGCCGGTCAGCGGATCGGCGTTGATGACGTCGTCGCGCAGCCGCAGATGGTTGGGAATGACCGCGGTCATCGGCTCGATCCCCGACGTATCGACCTCCCCCAGTTGCTCGATCCAGCCGAGGATGTTGGACAGTTCGGGCGCGAGGCGGGTCGCATCCTCTTCGGTGATCGCGATGCGCGCGAGCGCGGCGACCTTCTTCACGGTGGCGGTGTCTACGGACATGGTCTCGCGGCTAGCAGAGGCGTCGGCGCCCTTGCAACCTCGTGTTGCGTGTCACGCGGCGCTCGTCCATCAGGGCGCCTCTCCCCGCCCATCCGGGAACCCGTCCGGGGAGTGCGTTGGTAGATGCCGACCTTGGTCGGCGCTTTCGTGCCAACCAAGGTTGGCACCTACCGAAGCGGGTGCATGGTTGGCGCCCGCCGATGCGCATGCATGGTTGGCCCCCACCGACGCGCATGCAAGGTTTCGGGATGATGTTGGTGTCTGTCCCCGGCATCGTTCCACCTCCAAGACAATCCGACGCAACATGCGTGCTATTGCCGTCATCGGCATTGCTCTATTGTTGAACCCGATTCTGGATCTTGGGGAAAACACCGCATGGCGGTAGAAGCAGCGACCAGCGAGCTGGTCAAGGTCGTGGCCCTGTTGGGCGCGGCGGTGGTGATGGTGCCTTTGTTCCGCCGGGCCGGCCTGGGCTCGGTGCTGGGCTACTTCGCCGCTGGCCTGGCGATCGGACCGTTCGGGCTGGGCTGGTTCTCCGACCCGCAGGCGATCCTGCATACCGCCGAGCTAGGCGTGGTGATGTTCCTGTTCGTGATCGGCCTGGAGATGCGGCCCTCGCACCTGTGGAGCCTGCGCAAGGAAATCTTCGGGCTGGGCACGCTGCAGATCGTCACCTGCGCGCTGGTGCTGACCAGCATCGCCAAGCTGTTCGGGCTGCCGTGGCAGATCGCCTTCATCGGCGCGACCGGTTTCGTGCTCACCTCCACCGCGGTGGTGATGCAGCTGCTGGCCGAGCGCGGCGACATCGCGCTGCCGTCGGGGCAGAAGATCGTCTCCATTCTGCTGTTCGAAGACCTGCTGATCGTGCCGTTGCTGGCGCTGGTGGCCTGGATGGGCCCGAGCGCGGGCAGCGCCGATGGCGAAGGCTCGCGCTGGTTGTCGGTGGCGATCGGCGTCGGCGCCATCGTCGGCCTGGTGCTGGTCGGCCGCTTCCTGCTCAACCCGCTGTTCCGCGTGCTGGCCGAATCGAAGGCGCGCGAGGTGATGACCGCCGCCGCGCTGCTGGTGGTGCTGGGTGCGGCGCTGCTGATGCAGCTGTCCGGCCTGTCGATGGCGATGGGCGCGTTCCTCGCCGGCGTGCTGCTGAGCGAGTCGACCTTCCGTCACCAGATTGAAGCGGACATCGAGCCGTTCCGCGGCATCCTGCTCGGCCTGTTCTTCCTCAGCGTGGGCATGGCGCTGGACCTGAGCGTGGTGGCCGCGCACTGGCAGCTGATCCTCGGCCTGGTGCTGGCGCTGATGGCAGCCAAAGCGCTGTGCATCTACGTGGTGGCGCGCATCATGGGCAGCGACCACGCGCAGGCGCTGGATCGCGGCGTGCTGATGGCGCAGGGCGGCGAGTTCGCGTTCGTGCTGTTCTCCGCCGCCGCATCGGCCGGCGTGATCGATCTGGAGATCAATGCCAACTTCACCGCCGTGGTGGTGCTGTCGATGGCGCTGACCCCGCTGGTGGTGCTGGTGTACAAGCGCATCGCACCGAAGCCGACGGTGAACATGGATGGCGTGGACGAGGCCGATGGCCTGTCCGGCAGCGTGCTGCTGATCGGCTTCGGCCGCTTCGGCCAGGTCGCCAGCCAGTCGCTGCTGGCGCGCGACGTGGACGTGACCATCATCGATAACGATGTGGAGATGATCCAGAGCGCGGCGCGATTCGGTTTCAAGATCTACTACGGCGACGGCACGCGTTTGGACGTGCTGCACGCCTCGGGTGCCGCCACTGCACGCGCGATTGCGGTGTGCGTGGACAAGGCTGAGGCCGCCGACCGTATCGTTGAACTGGTGGCGCACGAGTTCCCGCAGGCCAAGCTGATGGTGCGTTCGTTCGACCGCGAGCACTCGCTTCGGCTGATCCATGCCGGTGTCGATTTCCAGATCCGCGAGACCTTTGAATCGGCAGTGCTGTTCGGCCAGTCTGCACTGGTCGAGCTGGGCGCTGACGAAGACGATGCGATCGAGATCGCGACCGAGATTCGCCGCCGCGATGCCGAACGATTCGAGCTGGAGATTGCCGGTGCCGGGCTGACTGATGGAGCGCGGATGATGTACGGCAACACGCCACAGGGCGTGCCGACACCGACCCCGTTCACCGCACCGAAGCGGGAGAGCAAGACGCTGAACCCGCAGGATGTGCCGGAAGAGGAAGAATAAGGTCTGCGGGTCGGATCCCTTTCCAAAGGAAAGGGCTCTGACCCCAGCCTCCATATACCCACCCGGTATCACCTCATGCCCTCGCACCACGCAGCGCCACGCACCACCCCCGTAGCATCAAGACATGCCCAGCCCACCCGCCGATCCCACCGCGCCGCTCGTTGCCATCGTCGCCTGCCACGGCCAGGGGCTGTTCGAGTTCGGCTGTGCGGTCGGCCTGTTCGCACCCGTGCGGCCAGAGCTGGGCGTAGCCTGGTACCGCACCCAGCTGTGCGCAGGCGAGCCCGGTGCGCTGCGCATGCTCGGCAGCACCCAGGTGCAGCTGCCCTACGATCTCAGCAGCGTCGATGATGCCGACATCATCGTCATCCCTGGTTGGCGCGAGCCCAGCGAACGTCCGCCGCAGGCACTGCTCGATGCACTGATGCGCGCCCACGCACGCGGCGCGCGCATCGCTTCGATCTGCTCCGGTGCGTTCGTGCTGGCCTGGGCCGGGCTGCTCGATGGCCGCCGGGCCACCACCCATTGGCGCCTCACCGAAGCGCTGGCACGCGAGTTTCCGCGCATCGATGTGCGCGAGGATGTGCTGTACGTGGACGCCGGCAGCATCATCACTTCGGCCGGTTCGGCCACCGGCATGGACATGATGCTGCACATGGTGCGCAAGGATTACGGTGCCCGCGTGGCCAACCTGGTTGCCGAACGATTGGTGCTGGCGCCATGGCGTGACGCCGGGCGCAGCCAGCGCGTCAGCCGCGCCATTCCCAATGGCGAGCCAACGCGGTTGGCAAAGCTGATGGAATGGATGCGCCGCAACCTGCGCGAGCCACACTCACTCGGCAGCCTTGCCGAGCAGGCCTCACTCAGCCAGCGCACCCTGCAACGTCAGTTCCTGGAAGCCACCGGCCTGTCGCCCATCGACTGGCTGATCCGTGAGCGCGTGGCCTTCGCCCGCGACCTGCTGGAAACCACCGACCGGCCATTGCAATGGATCGCAGAGCAGGCCGGTTTTGGTTCGCAGGAATCGTTCCGCCGCCACTTCCGTTTGCAGGTGGATGCCAGCCCCAACGAGTACCGCAGCCATCATCGCAGTGGCATCGGTGCGGACCGCTTGGTGGGCTGCTGAATCCAGGTAGTGCCGGCCGCTGGCCGGCAGGGTTCACGACCGGATGGCGCGTCGATGGATCCGCCAGCACTGCCCCGCAAAACCGATCACGAATACGCCCAGGCAGCCGAGCAGTGTCTGCAGCACCACCGGCGCCATCGGCGCGGCTGCCAGCGGATGCGCAACCGGCAAGCGCGTCAGCGTTTCGTTTACGCCCGGCACCAATGACAGCAGGAAACTGAAGGACAATGCGAACGTCGACAGGTAACGCGCCGAGCGTCCCAGCCAGCTCAGGCGTGCCGCCAGCACACCGCCAAAGGCCACCAGCAGCACGATCACACCGAATGCATGGCCTGGATTGAGCCCGCCCGTGCTGGAGACGGTGAACGAGGTCGCCACCGACAGCACCAGGCCAATCAGATAAACCCTGCCCGAGCGCGTGCCGGGATCGATCGCCCGGTAGCGGATGAATCCATACAGGCCAGCCAGGATCGGCACCAGGCTGATGGCGGTATGGATCGCACCGGGAAGGGAAAGCGGATGTGCCATGGGAATCTCCATCAGTTAAATAAACCTACTAGTAGGTAGGCATTGGATGCAAAAAGAAGGCCCGCGCTGCCGCAGGCCACTACACATCACCTCAGGTGGCCGCACTCACCCGCGCGATTGCCAACCGCGCGAGCGTCGCGAACGTCGCCGCATCACCAAAACCACGGGCTGCCAGCATCGCGCCATGCACCGATGACATGAACGCCTTGGCCTCGTCCACAGCCGAACCCTGCAGTCGCAACTGGCCCTGCGCGGCACCCTTTTCCAGTGTGACGGTCAGCCACCCGCTCAGATCCTCGAAATGCCCGCGTACTTCATCGGCAATCTCCGCAGGCATCATCGGCGCCTCCGCCGCAAGCATCGCGCAGATGCAGAACGACGACGTGCCACCCGCGATGCAGCTGGACCAGTAGTCCACGTAGGCGTTGAGCTCCTGCAGCGGATCATCCAGCTGCCGGTCCAGCAGCGCCAGGCCCTCGCGTGCCTCGGCCCGGTACAGTTCAACCACCGTGCGCACCAGGTCCGCCTTGCTGGGGAAATGATGGTGGATGCTGGCCTTGCTGATGTTCACCCGCGCCGACACATCCGCGTAGCTGAAACCGTTGTAGCCACCGGCCTCCAGCAACGAGCGGGCGTGGGCCAGGATTTCCTGGGCCTTGGGGGAGAGCGACTCTTTCATGGCGCTTAACCTACTAGTAGGTAGATTCCCTGTCAATCATCCACTGCCGCACTCACGGGGCATCGTCCCCGGTAGAGCTGGCCGCTGGCCGGCTTGCTGGCAACGTGACCTTCGATTGCGCCTCAATGCGAAGACACGTACACCGCATCCGCTGGCGCTGGTGGCAGCGCAAAGCTGCGCCGCATCCGCGCCACCTCGGCCGCCGGCGGCAGCGCGAACAGCCGCTTGAACTCACGGTTGAACTGGGACGGGCTGGCATACCCCACCGCCAGCGATGCGGCCTCGGCGGTCATCGCCTCCCGCAGCATCAGTAGCCGCGCCTGATGCAGGCGGGTGGACTTCACGTACTGCATCGGCGATGTGCCGGTAATGGCGCGGAAGTGGTCGTGGAAGGTGGCCACACTCATGCCCGCCTCGGCCGCCAGCTGGCCCACGTCCAGCGCCGTCGCATACGACGCATGGATCGTACGCAGCACCCTGCCGATGCTGCCGAAGCGGCCGCGCATGGCCAGCGCCGCGCGCATCGCGCCGCCCTGCGCCCCGGTCAACACGCGGAAGTACAGTTCGCGCACCAGTGCCGGGCCCAGCACGACCGCTTCGAGCGGCTCGGCCAGCGCTTCCAGCAAGCGCAGCACCGTGGCCTGCATCGGCGCCTGCATCGGGCTGGACATCATGCTCTGTGCCGGTGCCTGCGATGTGCCTACCTGTTCGCCCAGTTCGATCAGCAGATCTGCCGCCAACTGCAGATCCAGATGCAGGTAGATCGCCAGCAGCGGCGCCTCCGCAGAGGCATCGGTTTCCATCGTGAACGGCACCGGCACCGACACCGCCAGATAGTGCTGCGCGTCGTACTGGTAGATCTGCCCGCCCAGGTAGCCGCGCTTCACGCCCTGGCAGACGATCACGATGCCGGGGTCGTACAACACCGGCGTGCGCGCCAAGGGCCGGTCGGAGCGCAGCAGCCGCACCCCCGGCAGCGGAGTGAGCGTATAGCCCTCCTCCACCGCCAGCGTCTTCAGCAGGCCGACCAGGCGCGCCTGCACCTGCCGCTGCAGGGAATCGACCACTAGCACTCCAGAGGAATAGGCAAGAATGGTCGAATCCTAGGCCTGGGGCGGGCACCGTTCAAGCACTAACGTGCAAGCCCTGTCCACAGTGAGCGCCTCCCCATGTCTCCATCCCGCCTTCTCCTCATCACCGGCGCCAGCAGCGGCTTCGGCCGTGCCCTCGCCCAGCAGGCACTGCTGGCGGGTCATCGCGTGGTCGGCACCGTGCGCAACGAAACCGCCCGCCACGCGTTCGAAACGCTGGCGCCCGGCCGCGCGCTCGGCCGCCTGCTGGACGTGACCGATACCGCCGCCATCAATGCGCTCGTCACCGATATCGAAACCAACGTCGGCAGCATCGACGTGCTGGTCAACAACGCCGGTTACGGCCACGAAGGCATCCTCGAAGAATCCACGCTGGCCGAGCTGCGGCATCAGTTCGAAGTGAACGTGTTCGGCCCTGCGGCGTTGATCAAGGCCGTGCTGCCGCACATGCGCACGCGCCGCCGTGGCCACATCCTCAACATCACCTCCATGGGCGGCTTCATCACCCTGCCCGGCATCGCCTGGTACTGCGGCAGCAAGTTCGCCTTGGAAGGCATCAGCGAAGTGCTCGGCAAGGAGGTTGCGCCGTTCGGCATCCACGTCACTGCCGTCGCGCCGGGCTCATTCCGCACCGACTGGGCGGGCCGCTCAATGGCGCGGGCACCGCGCAGCATTGAAGACTACGATGCCCTGTTCGACCCCATCCGCAGCGCGCGTGAGGCAAAGAGTGGTCACCAGCTGGGTGATCCGGTGAAGGCTGCACACGCCATGCTGCAGATCATCGACAGCGATGCCCCGCCCAGCCACCTGCTGCTGGGCAGCGACGCACTGCAGCTGGTACGCGCGAAGCTGGCGTCGATGGGCGACAACATCGACGCCTGGGAACCTCTTACCTGCTCGACCGACGGCGCAGCATTGCGGTAGCGCCGGGCCATGCCCGGCGAGCGAAGCGGCCACTGCGGCGCAAGACGCCGGGCATGGCCCGGCGCTGCCGATGCCCCGATCAGTCCTCCTGCACCAGCTTGAACTCGCGCAGCAGGCCACCGATCTGGGTCTTGTCCAGCTTGTTCATCAGCAGGTTGCGCAGGAACGCCGGGCCTGGAATGTCCAGTTCCTTGCCATCGCGCAGGCGACCGGTGGCGGCCAGCAGCGAGCGCACGTCATAGGTGGAACTGAACACCTCCGGCACGCCACGTTCGATACCCAGCAGCGTGTACACCGCTTCCATCGGTGTGCGCACCGAATACTCGGTGGTGAAGATGCAATCGCGCTGCTTCGATTCGGCGAACTGTCCGATGAAGGCGAAGTTCACCGCTCCCTCCGGCACCACATCCGGGCGGTCACCGGCCTGGCGCGGCATGAAGAATGCGGTGATGTACGGCATCATCACCGGCACCGTCTTCGCGCCGGTAGCAGCCAGTTCATCGATCTCTTCCAGCGGCACGCCCAGGTGGTACAGCCACTCGCGGGTGATCTCCTCGCCGGTGCAGTCCTGCATCGGCTTCTTCACGTAGTCACCGGGCGTATCCACGAACAGCGAATACACCCAGACCACGATCTGATCCTTGGGCTGGTTCTTGAAATGCGGCTGGCGGTTCACCGTCCAGCTCATCAGCCAGCGAGAATCGCGCACGCTCACGATGCCGCCGGTCACCACCTTGCCACTGAACGGGTCGCGCTTGGCAATCTTCTGGATGTAGGCCGGAATGCGTGCATCCAGCGTGGTTACCGTCGCCGATTCCCACTTGGTTTCCGGTATATGCGCGCCGAATACATCCGGGCGCCCGAACGCCGCATCCTTGGCCGCGATTCGCCGCCACAGGTCCCACGCCGGTGCCGGGCCTTCATTCAAGCGCGCAGCGGTGTGGTGATCGCCGTTGTCGGAATTCTCGGTGAGCGAGCCGATCGTCATGAACAGCAGATCGTCCGCGCCCAGGTCCATGCCGCCGGCCTGGCCATCCCGCGTCCAGTGGATGCGCGTGGCCTGCTTGCGGCCCTCCTGCAGGTCGAAATCAACATCGGTCACTTCAGTGCCGTACTGGAACCGCACGCCGCGCTCCTGCAGCCACTTCACCAGCGGCAGCACCAGCGATTCGTACTGGTTGTACTTGGTGAACTTCAGCGCCGAGAAATCCGGCAGGCCGCCGATATGGTGGATGAAGCGGTGCAGGTACAGCTTCATCTCCAGCGCCGAGTGCCATTCCTCGAACGCGAACATCGTGCGCCAGTACAACCAGAAGTTGCTGTCCAGGAAGTCGCGGCCCAGCACCTCGTTGATGCGCTTGTTCTCCATCTCCTTACGAGTGGCCAGGAACAGCGCGATGATGTCCTTCTGCGCCTGCTCGCTCAGGGTGAACAGGCCGTCGGTATGCGCATCCTCGCCGCGATTGATCGTGGCACGCTGCAGCGAATAGTTCGGGTCGTCCTTGTTCAGCCAGTAGAACTCGTCCAGCACACTGGCATCCTCGATCTCCAGCGACGGAATCGAGCGGAACAGATCCCACAGGCACTCGAAGTGGTCTTCCATCTCGCGGCCACCGCGGATCACGAAACCCTTCTCCGGCACCTTCAGGCCATCCAGCGCGCCACCGGCAATCTGCTGCTGCTCGAGAATGGTGATGCGCTCACCGGCCATGCGGCCATCGCGCACCAGGAACGCGGCGCCGGCAAGTGAGGCCAGGCCCGAACCGACGAACCATGCGCGCTTGCCATCGACACCGGCGGGCTTGCGCGGACGCGCGAAGGCTTCGTAGTTGCCACTGCTGTAGTGCATGCGTTGCTCCTTCCTGGAGGGGGTAGCCCCCACTCTAGCGCTGATCCGATGTACCGCATCCTGCAGATAGGCTGCGACGCAGTGACGCAGGTGCTTGCTGTCCCCGCATTTCCAGCGGCCTCAACCGCCGTCAGCCGTCGACTCGGTAGTGAACCAGCGCTGGAACCCCTGTATGGCGTCCGGCATCAGCGCGCAGGCGCGCTCGCAGACCACGGATTCGGCCTGGCGGATAGCACTCACTGCATCCGGATGCGCGCACAACGCCATCGCCACATCCGACGCGTCCAGCATCGCCAGGTTCACGCCCACGCCCACCGGCGGCATCAGATGGGCAGCATCGCCGATCAGCGTCACGCCGTTGCGCGGTGTCCAACGGAAATCCGCCGGCAGGCTGTAGATCGGCCGCCGCACGAAGTCGGTGCACGCCTCCAGCAGCCGCCGAAGGTTCGGTGCCCAGCCGATGTAGCTGCCGGTCACCAGCGCACGCATGCCTTGCTGCGCGATCTGCGCATCAAGCCAATCAGAGGGCCGTTTCAGCGCCGCGTACACGCAGAATCGATCGCCGCTGTTGCGCTGCACGAACAGCGCTTCCTCGCCGCCAAAGCAGAACAGGCTGCCCTGACCCACCATGGCCGCGATATCCGCCGCCGGCTGCGCGATCCATCCTTCAAAGAAGGTAATGCCGGTCGGCAACGACTGGCAGGCACTCAGGGCTGTGCGCACCTTCGACCATGCGCCATCGGCACCGATCACGATGTCGGCCTCGGCCTGCACACCATTGGCGAAGCGCAGGCTGTGGGGTCCTGCCTGCGCAAGCGCCAGCTCGGTCAAGCAGTGGCCCCACTGCACCGTGTCGGCCGGCAACCCGTCCAGCAGCAGCTGGCGCAGGTCACCGCGGTCGATCTCCGGCTTGTCCATGCTGCCCTCCGGCCCGAATCCACCGGCGACAATCGCTCCAGTCCACGGATCCCCCATCCGCTCCTCCTGGCCTTCATGGCGCGCCACCGCCCGGAACGCCTCCAGCAGACCGGCGCGCTGCAACGCCACCTGGCCGGAATCCTCGTGCAGGTCCAGCGTGCCGCCCTGGGTACGCTGCTGCCCCGATGATTCGCCCTCGTACACGCTCACGCGATGACCGCCGCGATGCAGGATGAGCGCAGCAGTCAGGCCGGCGGGGCCCGCGCCGATGATGGCGATACGTGGAGGGTGCGGCATGAGGTGGCCTGCTGGTCGGTTGACATATCAACCGTAGAGCGTTCGGGTTGACACGTCAACCAACCACGGGCAACGTGGGCGCATGACCCCACCCACCATCACCCCTGACGAGTGGGCCGCTTGGCGCGGCTTCCGGCGCATGGCCGAGATCACCTCCGGCCGCATCGTCCACGAAATCACCCGCAGCACCGGACTCTCCAGTGCCGACTTTGTCGTGCTGATGGAACTGAGCAAGGCCAAGGACCGCTGCCGCCGCCAGCGCGAACTGCTGGACTATCTGGAATGGGACAAGACCCGGCTCTCGCACCAGCTCACCCGCATGGCCGGCCGTGGCCTGATCGAGCGCGACACCGACAGTGACAACGTGGTGGTGATCCGCATGACCGCAGAAGGCCGCACCCAGCTGAGCGCGGCACGGCCAGTACATGTCGCCAGCGTGCGCCGGAATTTCCTCGACCACCTCTCAGCCGATGACCTGGCCGCGCTGCAGCAGATCACCGACAAACTGCATGCAGCACTACAGGACGCAGAGAACTGAGACGCCGCCAAGTCACAGACGGCGGCCCAACACCTGCCCCGGCCAGCCATCCACGTTGAAGGTCGACAGCCGTTCGTAACCGCACGATTCGTAGAAGCGCACCAGCTCGCCACTGCCACCGCCATAGCAATCCACACGCAGGTAATCCAATCCCGCTGCGCGTGCCTGCTCGTCCGCGAACGCCATCAAACGCCGGCCGATGCCACGCACCCGCGCATCGCGCGAAGCAATCAACACGCGTACATACAGCTCCGGCTCGGTCGCCGCGGGCACATAGGGCATGGCCTCGCCCAACGCCAGGAACGCACGCACCTCACCCTGCGCGGTTTCCGCCACCCACGCACCGGGCAGTGCGCAGGCATCGGTCACCTGGGTAATACGCCGCGGAATGGACGACCACGCCTCGGTACCCCACTGCTGCGGATTGCCGATGGCCACGAACCACGCAATCACTTCATCGAACAACTCCAGCACCGCTGGCGCATCGGCCGCGCTGGCGCGACGGATCGTCAGCGCCTCTTTTCCAGCATCACTCACGCGTAGTACTCCTTTCATTCAACGAACCCGAACGGCTGCAATCAACCGGCTCCGCCCAGAATGCCGCCGCGCACCAGGCATCACCACGGCCAAAAGTCCATTGCGCGCCGCCAACCGGTAGTGCCGGCCGCTGGCCGGCAGCTGCAATCCTCCAACTCCACCAGGGTGCCGGCCAGCGGCTGGCACTACCACGGCCGGGCATTCACGGCGGCGGAGTTGACATGCAGGCATTTACCTGCCTATTGTGATCCCACGGACGGCACCCCGCCGCCCATCGTGGAGCCACAGTCATGGTGGATATCGCTCACAGAGTCGGCATCAAGGCCCCATCAGCCCAGGTCTACCAAGCCTTGGCCACCCCCGAGGGCATCGCCGCCTGGTGGGCCGAAGACACCACCGGCGACCGCCACATCGGCGGCACAATCACCGCCCGCTTCACCGCCAACGGCCAGGAAATCGGCGCCATGCAGATGAGCTTCTGCAGCTGCAGCCGAACGAGCTGGTGCTGTGGGAATTCATCGACGGCCCACCGGAATGGATCGGCACCACCGCACGCTTCGCCCTGCACCAGGACGGCGACTGCTGCATCGTGCTGTTCAGCCATGAAGGCTGGAAAGAACGCGTGGAATTCATGCACCACTGCAGCACCAAATGGGCCATCTTCCTGATGAGTCTGAAATCCCTGCTGGAAACCGGGCGCGGCCAGCCCAGCCCGCACGACGTCAAGATCGACGACTGGAACTGAAGGCCCCATGGATGCAGACAAGGTGTTCAAGGCCCTGGCCGACCCCACGCGCCGCACGTTGTTGGACCTGCTGTGCGAGCGCAACGGGCAGACGCTGGGGCAGCTCTGCGAGCACCTGCAGATGGCCCGGCAATCGGTCACCCAGCACCTCGGCCTGCTGGAAGACGCCAACCTGATCAGCACCGTGCGCCGTGGCCGCGAGAAGCTGCACTTCATCAACCCGGTGCCACTACATGAAGTCTACGAGCGCTGGGTACGCAAGTTCGAACAGCAGCGCCTGAGCCTGCTGCATGATCTGAAACGAGAACTGGAAGGAGAATGACGATGTCCGCAGAGTCCACCCGCTTCATCCACGTGATCTACATCGCCTCCACGCCGCAGAAGGTGTTCGAGGCCATCACCCGGCCCGAGGTTGCCAGTCGCTACTGGGGCCACGAGAACGTCTCGGACTGGAAACCCGGCTCGCGCTGGCAGCATGTGCGCGCCAACGAAACGCGCTCGGTCGAGCTGGTCGGCGAAGTGGTGGAAAGCACCCCGCCCTCGCGGCTGGTCATCACCTGGGCCGCCGCTTCGCAGGCGGAAAACCCCGATGCCTACAGCCGCGTCACCTTCGACATCGTGCCCTACCAGGACATGGTGCGGCTGACCGTTACCCACGACGAACTGGAGCCCGGTAGCGGCATGGATACCGGCATCCGCCAGGGCTGGCCGATCGTGTTGTCGAGCCTGAAGTCGTTGTTGGAGACGGGCAAGGGGTTGGATGTGTTTGCGAAGCCGAGTTGAGCGAGCAAACACTTTCCGTTGGTGATTCGCCCGCCACGCCTACTGATGCGCTTTGGCTACAACGCGTTTGACACCCAACTGATCGAGAGTTCCATCCAATCCACGGCTGTAGTCAACCACGTTCTTCTGGTACGCCCCCATCAGACCCGACATTTCCTCTCTATTCTGACGATCATCTTCAAGATGATCAATTAGCTCAACTTGCAGAATTTTCGCGCCTTCCTTGTCGAAGACCATCCTGCTTATCGCAGCGCGCCGAATTGAGTACTCGATAGCATCCGCATGATCCCTGAAGTTATAGCTTTCGGTATCGGCCGCCAGCACATTCGAATCAGACGCACCACTGAGATCAACCAGCTTCTTTGCTGCACCAGTTCCAAAGTAGCGCTCAATCTTAAAGTAATGGGCAATCAACTTCTGATTCCATTGGCGGTTGAACTCCATGTAATCCAGCCAAGGACCGTCTTTCACTTCCTCCCATCCCTTTCCGTCCGTCGCCCATTGCAGCTGCTTCAGGGCCAAGTAGCCTTCATTGAGGAGAACTACCGTTTCCTGGAAGGTAAGCTGGGCGCCTTCAGCGAATCTTTCAGCTTCGCTCTTCTCTGATATGTACGATTGCAGCATCAGACCGCCCCCCAGAGTCAGGACAGAGCTGAGCACGGAAGAAACAACTGCAACAATTATGCTGGACCTTAGCGATACGTCGGACATCCTTGACTCCTGAAGCGGTGATTCTGTGCGGATGAATCGCTTACACGATTGTCTATGATATCGACTGACCAGCGCTGGCTGAACGCCGCCCTACGCTCACCCTCACCGAACCCGGTTCCGACTGCACTCCGACGCCGCCCGCCACAGCATCACCCGCAGGCTCCCCAGACGACGTTCGATGAGTGCTTCAGATGCAGATTCCCTGCACAGCAAAGTGGCGGCGGTCACCCTGTCCTTCTGGGTGATGAAGATCGCCGCCACCACCCTCGGCGAGACCGCGGGCGATCTGCTGTCGATGACGCTCAACCTGGGCTACGTGGCCAGCTCGGCCATACTGCTTGCGATCTTCGCCGGCCTGCTGGCCGTGCAGCTGTCCGCGCGGCGCTTCCATCCGCTGCTGTTCTGGTCGGTGGTGCTGGCCACAAGCACCGCCGGCACCACCCTGTCCGACCTGCTCGACCGCACGCTCGGCCTGGGCTACGCCACCGGCGCCAGCCTGCTGGCCGGCTGTCTGGCGCTGGTGCTGTTGGCGTGGCGCCTGTCGGAAAAGTCGATCTCGGTCAGCAACATCGCATCGCGCCGCGCCGAAGGTTTCTACTGGACCGCCGTGCTGTTCTCCAACACGCTCGGCACCGCCCTGGGCGATTTCCTCGCCGACGATTCCGGGCTCGGCTTCACCGGCGGCGCGCTATTGATCGGCAGCCTCATCGCGCTCACCGCACTGGCCACCCGCATCAAGGGCATCAACCGGGTCATCCTGTTCTGGATCGCCTTCGTGCTCACCCGCCCGTTCGGTGCCACCTTCGGCGACCTGCTCACCAAGCCACTGGAAAGGGGCGGCTTGGGCTTCGGCACGGTGGGTTCGTCGTTGGTGCTGTTCACCATTCTCGCCACGCTGGTGGCGCTGCCGATGCTGCAACGACGGGCACAGCCCGCCAGTTAGCGCGCCGTCCAGCCCCCGTCCACCGGCAGCGCCGTGCCGGTAATCTGCGCCGCAGCGTCCGAGGCGAGGAACACCACCATCTCGCCCAGCTGCTCGGGCGTCACGAACTGCAACGAAGGCTGCTTCTCAGCCAGCAGCGCGCGCGCGGCGGATTCCTGATCCGTGCCTTCGCGCTCGGCCAACGCGGTGATCTGCCGCTCGACCAGCGCCGTCCGCACCCAGCCCGGGCAGATCGCATTGGCGGTGATGCCGGTGCCCGCGTTCTCCAGCGCGGTCACCTTGGTGAACCCCACCACACCATGCTTGGCCGCCACATAGGCCGACTTGTTCACCGAGCCCACCAGCCCATGTACCGACGCAATGTTGATGATGCGGCCGGCGCCCTGCTGCTTCATATGGGGCAAGGCGGCCGCCGTTGCATGGAACACCGCCGAGAGATTCAGCGCGAGGATCGCATCCCACTTCTCTACGGGAAATTCCTCGATCGACGCGGTGTGCTGGATGCCGGCATTGTTCACCAGGATGTCGATGCGGCCCATCGTCGCAACGGCGTGGGCGATCATTTCGCGCACTGCCTCGCCACGGGAAAGGTCTGCGCCATCATGCGCCACCCGTACGCCGAACTCGGTTTCCAAGTTGGTACGGATACGTTCGATCTCCGCTGCATCGCCAAAGCCATTCAGCACGACGCCGGCACCCTGCCGCGCCAGTGCGGTGGCAATGCCAAGACCGATACCGCTGGTGGAGCCGGTAACCACCGCAACCTTTCCACTGAACATGGGCAAGCTTCCATCGGGCGTAGGCAGCCAGTGTAACTTCACCGGCCGCCGCACCCACCTCCTACGCGTCCACGCCCAATGAATACGCCAACAGGAACTCCCTGGCGTACTCATTCCCACCCTGCGCCGAAGCGCGGATCAGGTACACCGCACGTGGCACGTCCCTGGCCACGCCCTTGCCATGGAACAGCGCCAGGCCAAACTCGTACATGGCCGACGGATACCCGGCCTCCGATGCCCGCTCAAAATGCGCGGCCGCCCGCGTGGCGTCCTGCTCAACGCCGTCACCCATCAGCAGGCACAGCCCCATCGAGTAGATGGCCGGGATGTAACCCTTCTCTGCGGCCCGAGTGAGGGTCGCGAAGCTCTCAGCCTCGGCACGTGCGTCGTCCTCGCCAGCAGGTATCGAAGAAGAAAGGAACAACGCTTCGGCACAGCCACGCGCAAGAAGCGGAGCGAGCAGCCGCCGCGCCTCGACAATGTCACCACGGTCGAGCACCGCATCGAAGTCAGTCGTGAGCTGGGTGGGCATGTTCGTCATGGCGCAGGTGTCCTTCCTGTTCGCGGGCATCCGTTCGCCCCGCTGGCATTATGCCTGCACCATGCCAGGGCATTCCGCCAGCCCCACAAGACCGGGTGACCAGAAGACTCTCCGCGTCCATCGATGTTGGCCCTATAGTCAACGCCATCCACCCAAGGATGGCCCGATGAAGCCCTGCAACGCCCTGCTGCCCGCCACCCTGATCGCACTGCTCGCCCCTGCCATCAGCCAGGCCGCGCCGCCTGCTCAGGACGCGACGCCACTCACCACCGGCAGCGTGCGGCTGGATATCGCCAGCGGCCGCGTCGAGGGCGATGTCTGCGTGTCCGCCCGCCCTGCCGAATCGATGGGCTCGTTCGTGCTCAACGCCGGCCTGAATGTCGCGCGGGTGACCGATGGCGATGGCGCGCCGCTGGACTTCGAAGGCTGGTATGACCCCGGCGTGGATGGCGAGGCACGCGAGTACACCGTGGCCAAGCCACCCGTCACGCTCTGCGTGCAGTATGTGGGGGCCTTCCCGGTCTACGCCCGGCACGATGCCCCAACCGACTTCAAGGGCCTGATGGCCTTCAACGGCGACAGCGCGCGCTTCACCGAGCAGTCCGCATGGCTGCCGCAGGCGTTCGACCCCAAGGCGCGCGTGCGCAGCAGCGAAAGCCGCTACGACCTGCAGATGGACTGCAGCGGTTGCCGCTTCCTGTATCTCAACGGCAGCCCGGCCATCGAAGGCGCGCAGGGCCGCTTCCGCAGTGAGAAGGCACGGCCGATCCTGCTGTTCGGCGGCAGCGGCCCGATCACCCGCACCGCGCAGGTCACCATCCTCAACGAGACCCTGCCCCCGGCGAAGGTCGATGCACTGTCCAGCACGGTGCAGAAGATCGCCGACGTGCACAGCCGCTACATGGGCGTGCCGCTGGCCGACCGCCCCACCTTCCTGCGCATGGTCACGCTCAACCAGATCGAGCGCGACCGCGAAGGTAGCGAATGGGGCTTTGCCACTTGGCCGACCATCGCCATGAGCGGAAGCATCGGCAACGTGGCCGATTCACTGCTGGCCGGTGGCGAGAATGCCGAGCGGCGCATGCAGTACATCGCCCACGAAATGGGCCACTACTACTTCGGCACGCTGAACCGTCCGCAGGGCCCCTACTTCTGGGTTCTGCTGGAATCCAGCGCTGAATTCCTGTCGATCAAGGCGCTGCGGGAGATCGGTGGCGATGCCGCGGCGGATCGCTACATCGCGCGACTGCAATCGGTCATCGACAAGCAGGACAAGCCGTTGCCCGCGTTCGATGCCATCGACGGCAACTCGGATCTGGGCGAGATGTATCGCTACATCTATGCCCCGTTGCTGCTTCTCTCGTTGGAAAAACAGGTTGGCGAAGTAAAGATGCAGGCCTTCATGCGCGGGCTGCTGGCCGCGCCTTCGCCGAGGAACTGGGCGGAGCTGCAAGGCATTGCGATGAAGGCCGGCATCAATGCCAAGGCCTGGGAGCATTGGCGGGCCAGCTGCGTGACAGGTGGCACACCAAGGTGCCGGGGCTGATGCCTCCACGGGCATCCATCGCCTGATCGCTTCACCAACAAGGGCGCCCATTGGCGCCCTTGTTGCTTCCAGGCGAATCATGGCCGAAATGTCGCTTACGCCCCGTCAGCATGGGTAGAATTGGCCAAATTCTGTCGTACAAGGCCATGCCATGGATCACCCTCTTGTTGAGGTTCGGGGCGCTGCCCAAGCGCTCAGGGAGTTCGCCGAAGCCCGTGACTGGGCCCAGTTCCACTCTCCCAAGAACCTTGTCATGGCCCTTTCCGGCGAAGTTGGAGAGCTGAACGAGATTTTCCAGTGGATGACCGAGGCCGACTCCTTCAAGGCAGCTTCTTCAGAAGGCACTGCAAGCGCCGTACGCGATGAGATCGCCGACATAGCGCTGTACCTCATCCGGCTGTCGGACGTGCTCGGCATCGATCTGAACGAAGCCGTCAGCAGCAAGCTGACCACCAATGCCGCCAAGTACCCGGTGGACCTCTCGCGGGGCGTCAGCACCAAGTACAACAAGCTGTCGCAGCCATGATCGTCTACCAGGCAGACAAGGCATCCTTCCTTCGTCAATGCAACGACGAAGAGATCGAGGAGGTCATCCGCGCCAGCTTCAAGGCCGCGACGAAGGGTGACGTGGGCGAGTCCGAGATCCGGTCCTGGCGCGAGTCGCTTCGGTACGTTGCGCGTGCGCTCACCCATCATTCCATTCCCGATGACATCGGCGTGGCGGTGGAGTTCATTCTTCCCCAGTCGAAGAAGCGCATCGACGTCGTCCTGACCGGTCACGCCGAGGATGGCTCGCCGCACGTCATCATCGTCGAGCTCAAGCAGTGGTCCGCCATCAAGCCGACCAAGCGCGACGCCATCGTAGAACTTCGTGAAGGGCAGCCACTCGTCCACCCCAGCTATCAGGCGTGGTCCTATGCTGCGTTCCTGGAAGGCTTCAACGAAGCGGTCCATGAAGGAAAGCTCCAGCTGCACCCCTGCGCCTACCTGCACAACTACGTGCCGGACGGTGTCATCAACTCGCCGCACTACCAGCCCTACATCGAGCGTGCCCCGCTCTTCCTGAAGAGCACCGGGGATCTGGAAGGGCTGCGTAGCTTCATCAGCCAATACACCTGCAAGGGCGGTGGTGCGTCCGTGCTTGCCGAACTGGAGAATGGCCGAATCCGCCCCTCCAAGGCGCTCGCCGACGACGTGCATCGGCTGCTGAGGGGAAACAGCGCCTTTGCGCTGCTTGATGAGCAGAAGCAGGTATTTGAAGCTGCCAAGGCTGCCTGTGCCCAAGCGCACGCCAGCGGAAAGCCCCGTGTCGTCATCGTTGAAGGTGGCCCGGGCACGGGCAAGTCGGTTGTCGCGGTGAACCTTCTCGCGGCGCTTCGCGATGGGTTGACCGTCAAGTACATTTCCAAGAATGCAGCGCCTCGTGCCGTGTACAGCAACACGCTCATCCAGGAGCCCGAGAACGCCCATCTGGTGCATCTTTTCGGTGGATCCGGCTCGTTCACCGAATCGGCGCAGAATGCGTACGACGTATTGGTCGTGGATGAGGCGCATCGCCTTACCGAGAAGAGCGGATTCTATGGCAACCTCGGTACGCACCAGATCCAGGAGTTGATCAACGCCGCACTGTGCAGCGTGTTCTTCATTGATGAAGACCAGCGTGTCACGCTCAAGGATATCGGCACCAAAGAGGCCATTCGTGACTTCGCACTCGCCCGTGGCGCGACGGTGGAGGAATACGTCCTGTCCTCGCAGTTCCGCTGCGCAGGCTCGGACGGCTATCTCGCATGGCTGGATGACGTGCTGCAGATCAGGCCCACCGCAAACACAACGCTGGACGAGAACAGCTACGACTTCCAGGTCTTCGATGATCCGTCCGCGCTGCATGCCGCCATCGAAGCTAGGAATGGCAACAACCGCGCCCGCGTGGTCGCTGGCTACTGCTGGCCGTGGAACAGCAAGAAGAACAGCAAGGAGATGGACATTGTCATCGGCAACTACCGGCGGCAATGGAACCTCAATGACGACGGAAGCCTTTGGATCATCTCGCCGGATTCGGTTGACCAGGTAGGCTGCATCCATACCTGCCAGGGGCTGGAAGTCGACTACATCGGGGTGATCATCGGACCGGACCTCGTCATGGAAGACGGCGCTCTCAAAACCGTGCCTCGCGCGCGTGATCGGCACGACAAGACCATGAAGGGTTTCGTGAAGCTCTCAAGGTCCCATCCCGCCCATGCCGCCGAGCTTGCGGACGCCATCATCAAGAACACCTACCGCACCTTGATGACACGAGGGATGAAGGGCTGCTACGTCTACGCGACCGATCCACAAGTTGCCGCCTATTTCGCAGCCCGCCTGCAGCGACAGGCAGCCGTCGAACAGGCGGTTGAAGTGGAGGCCTAAGCGCCTCCAACTGACAGCTGACCAGAGGTAGATCCACGCCATGCGTGGATGCTCCCTCAATGCCCCATCACTTCCAATGATCGGGCCCCAGGAACGGCAGGCTCAACACAAACACCGGAACCGCCACAGGAATCAACGCCGCGCCCAGCACCTTGCCGGCGGCCGTTCCAACACCCGGCTTGTCCGTATCGTCCGGCCGGATCCGCTCAGCCCGCGCGGTAATCGACTGGGGCAGCTTCGCCTTAGCGGCCAGCGCCGCAGCATCCGGCAGCTTCACCCGCTCGCCATCACTCTCGAACAACGCGCTGTAATAGCTGCCGCCCTTCCTGGAAAGGTTGCAGTCCGGGTTGGCCGCCAGCTCGTAACGGCTCCGGGCTTCAAGGATGTACGGCCGGCGGGTCAACTCATCGATGGCCTTGGCCACCCGCGGGCTGATCTCCAACCGCTCCAGCTTGAACTGCACCGCCTGTTCGGGCGTCACCTGCTCCGGCCGCAGCAGCAGCGCGTAGCTGCCATGCACCTTGCTCCGGTCTGCCGGCACGCGCCAGTCCTCACGAAAGTACAGCTGCGCGCAGACCACGGCCTCGCGCAACGGGCTGTCCATCAGGGCGCGGTAATCACGAAACGGCGCCGCATCAAAGCGCATCGGTTCGTCATAGACCGGCAGCAGGTACAGCTTGCCGTCCTCGGCCACGAACGCGCCGGTAATCTCGCGATTGGAATGGTGGTAGTCCGGCCCACTGGCGCAGCCAGACAGCAGGCCAAGGCACAGGGCGGAGAGAATGAAGCGGATGGACGTTCGCATGTAGTGTTGAAGGGCTTCCTTGGCAGAACGGCTCCACCCCAAAGGACGGAGCCAGTCCGCCATGGTGCCATGGCAGCCGCGCCATGCCCAATCAAACCACTGGAGATCGAGCGGGTTCAGGCTGCTGGCGCTGATCGGCGTGCTATATTGAGTCCGCCTGAGCATCCATGTTCAGTGACGTTTCTGGATTGAGTCTGGAACGAGCGCCACAGGTATATCCCCGCTCGGTCTTTCCGTAGCGCCTGGGGATTATCCAATTACCAGCGCGCCAGATTGCTCCTTGGTTGTCGAAATGAGCTAGTGGGTGCAGGCCATGCGTCTTGGCCAACGGCCAGAGCAGCCACTCGGCATGCCTTTGAAGAATCGCCGCGATATATACCGCATTTCAAGCGTGCCGATTACGGCGTCAGCCGGTGGGTGTCGCCGTTTGGCTGGTGCTACCCGTAATGTGGGGCTACAGCGCGGCGTACTGTCCCGCTGCTGCAGCTCCTGATGGACCCTGAAGGCACTCTGGCGTTTCGCATTGGCGGGAGCTGCGGGCCATCACTCTTTTCCCCTGGAGCGCCGCCGGCAGCATCGCGGTTGCTGCCATGTCTGTCGCAATCACCAAGCACTTTACCCCGCTACTGGGGAACCGATGAAGAAGAAAGCCCACTCTTGGGAGGAGAAGCGCTAATGAACGCTGATGATATGAAGTCGATATCGATGATGGACCCGCTCGCGAAGCAGCACACAGCTGGATCGAATGCATCCAGACGCACCATCTATGTAGATCTTGATGGCGTGATGGCCGATTTCGACGCAGCATTTCCCACCCTGTTTGGCCTGGACCATCGATTGCTTGCCGACGATGAGATGTGGGGGCACATCAACAGCCACCCGTCATTCTTCCGCGACCTTCCGCCGATGCACGGTGCAGTGGAGTTCTTCCACAGCATCCACCACTTGAACCCGGTGATTCTCACGGCCTGCCCGAAATCGAACTATCCACTCGCTGCCATCCAGAAGCGGCAGTGGGTCCGCGAACACCTGTCAGCAACCTGTCTGGTGTTGCCTGTGCTTGGCGGCAGGCACAAGCCTCTTTTCATGCACCAGCCGGGCGATGTTCTGATCGACGATTTCGAAGCGAACTGTGATGCCTGGACAGCGGCCGGAGGTGTGGCGATCAGGCACGCCGGCGATTGGACCGCGACGCGTCACGCGCTTTCCCAGATTGAAGATCTGTCAGGAGCAGCGCTCGCGAAGGGCTGATGCCCTCTCTGCCGACCACGTCGAGACTTCCATAGTCAGGCCGAGGCGCTGGCCCCTCGGCCCCAAGGCTGGCAGCCTGCTGTGTAGCCCTGCCCTACTTCAACCGCTCCACCAACCGCTGCCCGACCTCCAGCGCCGAAGCCGGGTTCTGCCCGGTAATCAGCTCGCGGTCCACCACCACATGCCCGGTCCACGGCGTGGCATTGCTGCTGAACTTCGCCCCCGCCCCCTGCAGCGCAGTCTGCGGGTAGAACTTCATCTCACCCCCACCCAGCAGCGGCTTGGCCTGCTCTTCTTCCTGGTTGCTGATCACCGTCATCTGGTAGCCGCTGTAGATCCACTTCGGCGTGGCCGGCAACGCACCGGCTTCCAGCTTCGCCACGAAACCATCTGCATCCGGCAGCGTGGACAGCAGCGCGATCGGCCCGTGGCAGACCAGCGCGGTGGTCTTGTTGCGCTGGTGGAAGTCGGCCAGCAGCCGGCCCAGCGCCGGGCTCTTCAGCAGGTCCTGCATCGGCGCGTGACCACCGGGAATGTAGACCGCATCGAAACGCGCGTAACCCTGCTGCTCGACGCGCGCCAGGCTGACCACCGGCGAGGCCGTCGGCGAGGTCAGCGCCAGCTTCTCCAACAGATCCTTGTGCACCTTCAACTGCGCGGCATCGTTGCCGAAGTACGCCGGCGTCACCGAGGACGCATCCACCGTCGGCGCCCGCCCCTGCGGCGTGGCGAAGGTCACCTCGTGGCCCGCGTCCAGCAGCAGCTTGACCGGCTGCATCAGCTCGTTGAGATAGAAGCCGGTGGACAGCACCTTGCCGTCCTTCAGGTCCAGGTGGTTTTCGTCAGACAACACCACCAGCACGTTGGCGGCATACGCGCCGGTGGCAGCCAGGGTCAGGGCCAGCGCTGCGGCCAGCCGGGTCATCAGGTTCATGGGGAGCTCCTATCGGGGAATGGCGGCCACTTTATTCATCGCCCCGGCGGCGATAAATTGGCCGCATCGCAAAACATCTGTTCCCCGGAGAGCCAAATGAGCCGCAAGTTCGACTACCTGGGCGATGTGGAGGTGTTCCTGGCGGTGGTCGAGCACGGCTCGTTCACGGCCGGCGCAGTGGCGCTGTCCACCACGCCCTCGGTGCTGAGCCGCGCGGTCACCCGCCTGGAAGCGCGGCTGGGCCGGCAGCTGCTGCAGCGGACCACCCGCCGCGTGGGCCTGACCGACGCCGGGCGGCTCTACCGGGAACAGGTGCGCACCGCCTTTGGCCTGCTGGACGACGCCGAGCGCGACGTACTGGCCCAGGACGGTGCGCTGGCCGGCCGCGTGCGCCTGAGCGTGCCCACCACCTATGGCCACTACCGGCTGCCGCCCGTGCTGGCGCGCTTTGCGCAGCAGTATCCGCAGGTGCAGGTGGAACTGAACATCACCAACCGCAACGTGGACCTGGTGGCCGAAGGCTTCGACCTGGCCATCCGCCTGGGCCAGCTGCCGGACAGCGGGCTGGTGGCACGCAAGCTGGAAGACGCGCCGCTGCTGCTGGTGGCCGCGCCGGACTACCTGCAGCGCCGCGGCACGCCGCAGACGCTGGACGAGCTGCAGCAGCACCTGTGCCTGCCGTTTGTAATGCCGCGCACCGGGCGGCTGGCGCCGTGGGTGTTCCGCGATGGCGGGCGCGACGTGGACTGGCTGCCGCGTTCGTCCATTGAGACCTCCGAGGATGTGCTGGGCGTGGTGTCGCTGGCCGAACAGGGAATCGGCATCTGCCAGAGCTATGAGTTCATCGTGCGCGAACGGCTGCAGCGTGGGCAGCTGGTGGAAGTGCTTCCTCAGCTGCGTGGAAGATCGCGCCCGTTCTCGGTGATCTATGCGCCGCATCGGCGGCAGTCGGCAGCGGCACGGGCGATGATTGAGTTGCTGGTGGGCAATGCGGCAGAGGATCGCGTTGCTTGAAGCGGCGAGGCTTGTTATCGGTGTCGGGTTTGAACCGATTTTCGGCCTATGAGGCTGATCCGGCGCCGCTGCCTGCCGAGGCGGACTAAGAACTGTTGCAAAGAACGACGTCGCGCAATCCGCTTGCGGCATGGGCGATTGCGCCACTTTGATTCGCAATCAGCAGCGCACCTGCGCAAATGCGTCTTGTGGCGTCGCGTGCTGCACGAATGGCGCGTGCAACAATAGTTCTTCGCTCTCGAATCCCGCGATTTCTTCGCGAATTTCAATTTGCATTCGAAGCGGCAGCGTAAACACCATGGCGCGCCACCGACAACGGGTGGCAGCGGGTCTGCAAACCCGTGACGTTCGATGTGCCTGTTGTTTACGCTTGCCCGTCGGCGCCGTCCTTAACCGGCGCCGGCGGGCAATCCGTCGGCCTTTATGGCGGGCGGTGCGTGGGGGTCTTCTGGCCCACCGGTCATGGCACTACTTCGTCCCGGTTTGCAGCCACGCATCGTCCGCCACCCCGCCTACGCGGTGGCGCTGTTAAGCACAGCCAAGGAAACCGACGCCATGAACGATTCCGACACCTTCTCCTCGTACGCCGCTGTTGAGCCCATCAACGACGACACCCCACTGCCGGACCTGAGCACCTTCTTGGGCATTCTCAAGCGGATGCGCGGATGCGAGGGGGCTGATGGGCTGCCTTGGCCGGAGAACGACGTGTCACCCGGCCGCCGCGTGAGCCTGGCGAGAACCGAGCGCGCGTTGGTCGGGCTGCTAACGGTGCTGGAGGTGCTGCATTCGGCGGACCGCTGCCGGGTGGCAGCGGAGCCGGAGCGGCATTTGGATGAGGGGACTGTTGATGGGTTGTTCCTGGCCTGCCGGGGGTTGGCTGAGTGGGCTTGTCGGGAGGTGAGGCCAGAGTGATCGCGCCCATCCCCAGCCCCAATCACTCACTAAGGGCAAATACGTTGTTTGAGAAAAGTACAACTTTCCAAACCAAGTCCGAGCGGATGAAATGACATGGGTACGTTCAAAGTGAGATCCCCGGAGTATCGATACCGACGATACCCGGTGCAATCTGACTGTTCTCACGGGATCAAGCCTCCTATACTCTAAATGCTGGGCTAGCACGCTCCAAGGAAGGCATTGTCATACGACTGAAGACCATTTAGATCTGGAATTTTCGGCTACTTCGCCGATTGACGATCAACTTGGCTAACGAAGACACAACGATAATTCTCGTTGGGCCAAACAAGCGGCAAGACGCCCGTTATGAATGCGCTTCGACTCTTCACAGAATCTCCAGCACCAGAAGGCGTGGCAGCTAAGAGCAGGATGGACGAGCTTTTCGGTCCAATTTTAGCACCCTCTGAACGAGCACCCTTTAATTACAGCCCCAGCTTATTTATGAAAAGCTTAATCTGGCGAAATTGTTTAATGAGAAGGCAGAACGAAACAACAAACGCCCCCACTGATCACAGCAGCCAGTAAATCATGCGCAAATACTACGGATCGATAGTCGAAAGAACAACCATCTCCCTGCGCACTGGCGCCGGCATAGCTATTCCCGCCGACTTCACCAACCTAAGCTCTTCCGTTGTCCAGTCATGCACACTACTGCAGCATCTTCTTCAAAAGATAATTTACGTCACACACGGAGCCGAGCTTCTTGCGGCAAAGCGTACGCTTAAGGAATTTCCCAGCCCAAAGGCCAGAATAGACTTCTTATGCTCATTCCCCTATAGCGAGCGTGATCCAATTGTACTATCGACATTTAACTATGCGAGATCATTATTTCGCGAAATATACGAACTAAGAAACGTACTTTCGCATGAAATATGGTCATCCAGCGAAGAATATGGCGATGCCATCATCTTTTCCAGCTTGGATGAACAGGCGAAACTACTAATGGCCACTGGACGAATCTGGCACGTAGCAAATGCAACTTCCCAAGAAGTTCATGACGCCCTAATCCGATTTATTCGAAGCGTAAAGCTGGTCACCAACGCCAACCTTCGTGCCGCAATGGACGACGCCAGCTTGTGCTCATGGATTCTTATGCATATTGAAGGAATTCTCGAGGAGCCGGATCCTGCGAGAAGGGAGGAAGCGCGCCAGCTCTTCCTCCAACACAAAGGCACCTCACACCTCTTCGACGGCGCGCGGGCGACCAATGGATTGCTGAATTACAATTCTACAAAGAGAAAGACCATCCATCGTTGAACTAGAGATTACAAACGGTTCTTGAGAGCCCTAGCGGCTAGCGACGTCTCACTGCCCCCCCCCGAAAAACCGGGCCAGCGTAAACGCCACGCATGGACTCCGTGGATCACTAGGAATCAGGTGATGAAGAAGTCCCGTTTTACCGAAGAGCAGATTGCCTACGCGCTCAAGTAGATCCCGCTGGGGATGGCAATCGGTGAGGTGTGCCGCAAGATGGGCATTTCGGAGGCGACGTTCTACGTGTGACGCAAGAAGTACGGCGGGCTGGTCCGTCCGAGCTCAAGCGGCTGCGATTGCTGGAGGAGGAAAACCGCGCAAATCGCGTCCTTGTTGTGAATCGTCCTTCGTGAAGACTGGGCGACGAACCCTCAGCACAGAGAACTAGACGTATTCGCGCAACTTGGCGCAGCAAACCGGGGGCGTAGCCCCATAAGCACCTTCCCTAGCGGCGGGTTGCTGCTTTCCCTGCAAGCAAAGCGCGAAGCGCCGCAGGCGCGAAGGCGTGTGAGATAGCCCCCTGATTCTCCGGCCCCATCCTATCGCTTACCGCCTCTACCGCTGATCCAAAGGATAGGCCATCGGCACCAATGACCCACCCCAGCGAGCGATGTGGCCGGAAAGGAAAAACTACATGTATCCTTAGATTACTCACTGACACAATTTTCAGGGACTGAAATGCGAATTGAGAACGTCAAGGTCGAAGGTTTCCGACTTCTCCAGGATGTCGAGATCATGCTGGAAGAGAACTCGACCGTGGTAGTCGGGCGGAACAACAGCGGAAAGACCTCCCTCACCGATGTCTTTGATCGATTCATCGGACAAAGCGGCGCTCGATTCCGGCTAGAGGACTTCTCGGCCGCTTCACGGGCAAGGTTCTTCAAAGCAAGAACGCTGAGGGAGAGTGGAGCGAAACCGGAAGATGTGCTCGCGGCGTTTCCGACGATTGCACTCACCCTGACATTCGCGTACGACATCACCGATCCGAATCTGGGCCCCCTTGCTCCGTTTGTCATCGACTTGGATGTCGCCTCTACCAAGGCGCTGGTCCGCTTGGAATACAAGCCGACCTTGGCAACACTCCATATCCTGCTCGATGTTGCCGGGCCCGCAGAAGGCGTAGAGCAAAGCACCCACTTCCTCAGGTCACTACGCGACACGATTCCCAAGTCATATTCTGTACACGTCAGCGCCATCGATCCATCGGATGATACCAATCGTCGTGAGTTCGAAGGAAGCTCGGCACTTTCGGCCCTCGTCCAATGCAATTTCGTTCGAGCACAGCGCACCCTTGATCATGCTAGCCAAGGCGAGGCCGACGTGATCGGAAAATTGCTGAGTACGCTTTTCAAGACAGCCTCGGCCCCAACAGCCGCCGCCGCCGATCAAGAACTGGCAGCGAAGCTAAAGACTTCTGTGGAAGAGATCGAACGAGACGTTCAAGGGGACTTTGACGCAATGCTGAAGAAGCTCCTTCCGACGATGGAGGTTCTGGGCTTCCCGAGTCTCAATGACACCGAGCTGAGGCCAGAAACATCGCTCAACGTTGAGGCACTTCTTTCGGACCACACCAGGGTGGTATACGCGGGAGCAGACGGAGTTCACCTCCCCGAGGGCTACAACGGACTCGGGACGCGAAATCTGATTTATATGCTCTTGCAGCTGGAGAGCTACCACAAAATCTATCGCGCAAAGCCAACCCGCCCTGTCACGCACTTGATCTTCATCGAAGAACCAGAAGCTCATCTGCATCCTCAGATGCAAGAAGTGTTCATCAACCAACTGAACTCCGCAATCAAAAAGCTCTCCGCCACCTATCCTGATGAGCCCACGTGGAAAGTGCAGTTTGTGATCACGACACACTCACCACACGTTGCAAATGCTGCCTCATTCGAGGCCGTGCGGTATTTCTTGAACGAGTTGCCTGCGACGCCGAATGCGCGGCAGACGAAGATCAAGGACTTCAAGAAAGGGATGGCAAACATATCCCCTGACGATCAGGAATTCCTCCATCAGTACATGACATTGACCAAGTGTGACCTCTACTTTGCCGACAAGGCAATCCTGGTAGAGGGGACCACTGAACGACTTCTGATGCCACGGCTGTGCGGCCTCGTGGACAAGTCATTGGACGACAAACACAAGTTAGCCAGACAGTACATCACCTGCGTTGAGGTGGGTGGGGCGTACTCTCATATCTTTTACCCATTGCTCGACTTCCTTGAACTCAAGACGCTGGTTGTCACCGATTTGGATTCCACCAAGCCGGTTGAGAAGGAGAACAAGAAGGGAAAAATGATCACAACCTGGGAGAAATGCCCGGTAGCTGAAGGTCAGCGCACCTCAAATGCCGCAATCAAGGATTGGTTCCGCCCGACCAATACAGAGGATGCGGACGGTTGGCAGATATCATTAGCTCAGTTACTTGCAAAGTCTGCAGAAGAAAAGATCAGCGCCTACCGGCGCATCGCGTATCAAATTCCAGAGGACCCAAAAGCTGCCGCCTGCGCGCGAAGCTATGAAGACGCGCTCGTCCTGGCCAACCCGGATCGATTCGAATGGCCCAAAGAGCAAGACGAGGCCACCGAAGCATGGGAAATTGCCAAGGGACTCGCGAAAGCAGATACCGCATTGCGGTTCGCGATTCGCGAAAAGGAGTGGAAGGTGCCGAGATACATCGAAGAAGGTCTCGTTTGGCTTTCCGAGCCGCCGCCACCGCCGGCACAAGTCCCAGAAGTGCAGAACTCCCCGGTGGTCGTATGACACGTCAGGTCGAAAATCCCGCACTTGAGGCAGCGCAACAAGCGCAGCTGAAGATCGACGAAGCCCTTGACGCAGGCCGCAGCTTTAGGCTTGAGGCCGGCGCGGGCGCAGGCAAGACATATTCTTTGGTTGCAGCCCTAAAACGGCTAATCAAAGAGCGTGGACCCGCGCTCGTTCAATCCGGGCAAAGGGTTGCCTGCATCACCTTCACTGAAGTGGCACGAAACGAGATCGCACAGAAAATTGAGGATCATCCCGCAATCCTGGTCGACACCATCCATGGGTTCTCCTGGGCCTTTTTGCGCCAATTTCAGAAGGCATTGAGAGATACCCTGGCGGGGATGGAGGAGCGAAAGGAGAAGATCGAGCAAGGCGGTGGCGTCGGAATAAAACCAGTGGACTACGACTTTGGTTTTTTTGGGGTTGATGAAGACAAGATAACGCTGAGCCACGACGACATCCCGGAGCTGATGGCAAAACTCCTATACCAAGAGAAATTCAGGCGCATCTTAGGGCAAAAGTTCCCTGTGATTTTTATCGATGAATACCAAGATACGCATCGCCAGTTCATGAATTCGATAACGGACAACTTTCTGAAGCCCGCCGCCGGCCCGCTTATTGGACTCTTCGGAGACCACTGGCAAACCATTTATCGAAGCGAGTATGAGTTGGCGCAGTATCCAATCGAAGAGATCGCTAAAGGCTCAAACTTCCGATCGGTGCCAGCCATTGTAGACGTACTCAACAAGTTGCGCCCTGAACTACAGCAGGCGGAATATGACCCGGAAGCAAAGGGAGAAGCCCGGTTCTTTCACACGAATTCCTACCAAGGCGAGCGAACAAGTGACAGGCATTCTAAAGGGGACCTGCCACCAGAATTGGCGCGAAAGACTCGAGAGGCTCTGACGCAGCGCCTTCGGAACGAAGGGTGGGACATGAGTAAAACAAAGGTACTTATGCTCACTCACAATGTCTTGGCCGCGGAGCAAGGCTATCCAAGTATCGCAGGGATCTTTAGCGGGCGCACCGATCTTTTCGCAAAAAAAGAAGACCCGACGATCAAGTTCTTCGCTGAAGTTGTCGAGCCGATGTGCACTTCTTATGCCTCTTCGCGCTATGGAGAAATGTTCAAGATACTTGGCTCGGGCCCAGCGATTGCTAGACACGAAGATAAGGCGAATTGGCGTCGGGATATGGATGCTCTCCAGAAGCTACGGGCAGGAGGCTCGATCGGCCAAGTTATCGATTGTTTGCAATCAACCAAGCGACCGCCCCCCCCAGACCTCGTCCTGCGGCGTGAAGAAGAACTTAAGGCCCTGGATGGCGCCCCGATTCCCGAGGAGTCGTCGGCGCTGCAACGGTACAGCAAGCTGCGTGACGTTCCATATCGCGAAGTCATCGAGGTAGTCAAATTCATTGAGAAGCAAACCTCATTCGCAACCCAACACAGCGTCAAGGGTGCTGAGTTCGAGAACGTTCTTGTCGTACTGGGTGGCGGCTGGAATCACTATAACTGGCCGCAGCTTCTTGAATTGATTCGCACCAAAGCGTTAAATGCCAAGAACACCAAAGGCTTTTACCGCGCCCGCAATCTCTTTTACGTATCCATATCCCGGCCCATGACACGTCTCGCCGTGCTTGCGACCCAAACCATTCCCACCCCTGCGCTCGAAGCAGTCAGTCATCTATTCGGGGCTGTTAACGTCGAAGAACTTAAGGTGGAGACGTGAGGCACGCTCGGGTTAGACGAGGGACTGCAGCTTGCGGCCATTAAATTGATTTTCAATTCTCTCCAGCGGCTCAAGAGAGTGCTGGCATAAGAATTCGGAGCTTGTGAATGCTATATCGAGCTTGGTGCGACAGAAGTATCCATGACCAGGACAACAAGCAGCTATGGCGACTATCCGAGCGAGACGGAGGAAGAGCTGCCACCGAAGCTACGCTCACTACTCGGATCCGATCTCACTACGACAATCTGGAAGAGATAGCTGAGGACGTCCGTGAGCTGGGATATCCAGGCGCAGCGGCAATTTTGGCTGAGCGAATGCCGCGCACCCCGCGCGCACGTTCAGGAGAGCTTGGCGAGATCCTCGCGACGGAGTTGGTCGAAGAGCATCTTGAGTTCGAGGTACCGATCCGTCGCCTTCGATACAAGGATGGTCGAGAGATGGCGCTGCGTGGCGATGACTTCGTGGGTCTAAAGCTCGATGCTCAACAAAATCTGCACTTCTTGAAAGGCGAGTCGAAGAGTCGCGCAAACCTCGCCAGCGCCACCATTTCGGAGGCACGAGAAGCGCTGTCCAGAGACGATGGCAGACCTACAGCAACATCCCTCCTTTTCGTCGCGGATCGACTCATGGAGGGCGAAGGCGAACGTCGGCAGATGGGCAGACGGATTCGCAACGAAGTCTCCAGTCGAGCCGCGGCCCCAGGGCGAACCAGTCATATGCTGTTCACCTTGTCCGGTAATGCCACGCCTCAGGCACTACACGACGATCTTGCGGCGGCGGATCTGGTTCGTCCCCATCTTTCTGTGCACCTGCGCATAGAAGACCATCAGGCATTCATCCAGGCCTGCTATGAGAGGGCCCTCGCACTTGGAAACGACTGAAGAACTTACTGCATTCTTGCGCGACATCACGCAAGACGGATATCGAGGTCGCCTCCAGGCCCGGGGTCAAGCTAGAGCCCTGATTCGCCATGAAGGAAATTTGCCACCCGACGCTCCCGCTTTCAGCGAAGAGATCGATTCCGATCTTGCGGACTATGGCCTCTCAGTGTTACGCGCTTCCTTAGCGCTGCGCGAGCTTGGAGGCGATGCAGAGACATGGCGAAAAGGCTTCTTGCAGGCAGGTGGAGCCTTTGAGGCCTTAGTTCAGAACGGGTCACAGGCCGACGCATCACGAGGGTTCTACCGAACAGCAGGGGCTGCTTCCTATCACTTGGCCAACTACTCTGCGCTGGCATTTTCGCTTCTGACGCAAGCTCAGGCCGATCAGAACCGTTCGCCCGTGGAAGATGCGCTCACGCTTCTGATCGTGCGCGATCTTCAAGGCCTGGGCCAGCGTGCGAGGGCGTGGCTTAGCAGCCCAGCTAACCGCGATGAGGGAATGGCTAGGGCAGCGGCCGAGGGAGCGCTTGACCCCGACGAGATCGTCTCGCGTGTGGCGACGTCGACAATGTTCAGAGCGTTGGTGTTCTTTGAGTTTGCTCTGCAGACCGGCCAAGAGTCCCTTGTCGTAGAAACTCGAAACCTGCTGAGGCGGGCGATTTCGTTGACCAAGGCGGCCAGCGCGGTGTCACTCTGGTGGATTCTTCGGATCACTGTGAACCTGATCGACGATCTTTGGTCAAGCAGTCTACACAAGGTTCTTCCCTCCGAAGGGCCACCAGGCTCGCAAGACTACGCGCAACTCCGGAAGCTCTTTGTCGCCGAGCTGTACAGTCGGAAGTCCTCTGAGGTCGAATTGTGGCCCTCTCAACTGCAGGCGGCACAACGAGCCGTCGACGTGTCCGACGACCTAGTGGTGGCTCTCCCCACGAGCGCGGGCAAGACGCGGATTGCAGAGATCGCTGCATTGATGGCTCTGGCGTGTGGTCGACGCGTTCTGATCGTCACGCCACTCAGAGCGCTGTCGGCTCAGACCGAACGCTCCTTCCGCAAGACGTTCACACCTCTTGGATTTTCCGTCTCGTCGCTGTATGGAAGCAGCGGCATAGCTGGAACTGACGAGGATGCGCTGCGGGAACAGAACATCGTCATAGCCACCCCAGAGAAGTTGGATTTTGCTTTGCGGAACGACACAGACATCATCAATGACGTCGGCTTGATTGTACTAGATGAGGGTCATCTGATCGGCCCAAGCGAACGCGAGATCCGCTACGAGAATCTGGTGCAGCGGTTACTGCGGCGCACGGACCACGGCGAGCGTCGGATTGTTTGTCTTTCGGCTATTCTGCCGGCGGGCGATCAGCTCAACGATCTGACTGCGTGGATTCGCAGTGACACGCCTGGCGATCCGATCCAGTCCAGTTGGCGCCCCACGCGCCAGCGCTTCGGCACCCTATCTTGGATCGGAAATTCTGCGCGGCTGGGCTTTGACCTTGAGCCTGATGGCCCGTTCATTCGACACTTTGTGCCAGAAGTTCCACCTATTCGCCCTCGTCGGACAGCGTTTCCCAAGGACAACAAGGAATTGACGCTCGCGGCCGCGTGGAGGTTCTCTGAGCAAGGCAAAAGAGCTCTCGTCTTTTGCACCCAGCGAGATCATGTTGAAGGATTTGCGAAGACTGCCCTGGACCTGCAACGACGGGGCTTTCTGCCGTCTCTGCTTGCCGTTACTACGGAGGTTGAACGTGCGATGGCCGTAGGCAGGGAGTGGCTAGGCGCTGAACATCCGGCAGTGCGCTGTCTGGCCATCGGTGTTGCGATTCATCATGGGCGCCTTCCCGGCCCCTTCTTGCGGGAAGTGGAGGGACTGCTTGCCGCCGGCGTCTTACGCGTTACCGTGGCATCACCCACCTTGGCGCAAGGCTTGAACCTCAATGCGGCGGTGCTCCTGATCCCGAATTTGTTCAGGGCGGGCACTCTCATCACGGGTGAGGAATTTGCCAACGTCGCAGGTCGCGCTGGTCGCGCATTCGTGGATCTCGAAGGGCTCGTGATCCACGTAATGCATCAACCGGACAATTGGCGCCAGCAGCAATGGAGGGAGTTGGTTACGTCGGCCAAGGCTCGGTCACTCTCTAGCGGCATCATTGTCGTGGTCAACGAGGTCATACGGCGCCTCGCCACGTCGGGTGTGTTTTCGCGCGGGGATGCCATGGAGTACCTGTCTAGCACGCGAGAGGCTTGGTTTCCGGAAGCAGCTGATGGCGAGCTGGAGTCAGACTCAATGGAGAGCCTCATTGAGCGGTTGGATGCAACCGTCCTCGGCCTCATTGAAGCGCTTGACGCGCAGAGCGCGGATCTATCAAGGCTACTCGATGAAGCCCTTTCGGGCTCACTTTGGGCAAGGCAAATCGCCCGCCTTGACGCCGTCGAGAAGCAGAAACAATTGTGGATTCTCCTCAGCAGAGCACAGCTCATTTGGAACAAGACAACGGTCGAGCAACGGAAAGGGCAGTTCGCGATGGGCGTAGGACTGGAATCGGGCCTTGCTATCGATGCATTGGCTGCCGAGCTGACCCAGCTTCTTGACCGTGCCGATGAGGCCGCTCTCGCCAGTGACGCAGATGCCCTCATCGCTGCTTTTGTTGGAATGGGAGAACGGCTTCTTGCCATCCGTCCCTTTGTGCCAGATGACCCACTGCCGGCGAACTGGAGAGACTTGCTGGGCACTTGGGTGCGTGGTCAGGATGTAGCGACCATCGGCCAAGAGGCGATGCGCATCGTGGACGATGCATTTGTCTATCGCCTGGTCTGGGCGATTGAAGCGCTCCGGATGAATCGGCGCATCAATGGAGGCGAGTCAGAACTGCCCGTAGAAGGAGCCGCTGCCGCGTGCCTGGAAGCTGGATTACCGTCCAGCGCGATGGCCATGCTTGTTCGAGCCGGACTGCCCTCACGGGTTGCCGCCAAGACAGTCGTAGAGCAGCTCGCGCCCGGGTTCACGAATCGCGCGGAAATGAAAGCCTGGCTGGGATCGGCAGAAGTGGCAGGCTTCGACCATGCTCCTGAATGGCCCACGCTTGAGACGCATGCAATCTGGCAGCAATTTCGACGCGACGTACTTTCAAGTGTGGACGGCAAGTGGACGTCACAGGAGTGGACCATGCAATGGTCGACAGACTCGGCAGTGCCCCTGCGCATCGAAGTTGACCCTCAAGATGGGCAAGTGTCGATTACGACGCCTGACTTTTCGCAGCTCACCACGATCAACCAGAGGCTTCAGACGGAAGCCCCAAGCCTATTTGAAGTCGCAGCGCTGCGGGATGGCACAAATGTCAGCATACGCCGCATTGGTCGAGGCGAGGCCCGCTGGGTGGAACAAGGTGAATGAGCTGACGCGGACGTAAAGACGAACTCATCCACTTTGCAATAGATTATTAAGCTCTTCCTGGGCAAGAGCTAGCGAAGACCTACCGGGTCATAAAGGCCGAGGCCGGGAGATGTGCTCCGGCCCTCAGTCTTTGCCGCCAGTTCCATCGCCGACCGGTTCTGCTAGCCGGTGATACTTATCGATAGCCGCCATAACGCGTTGACCCATAGATCAACGCGCGACGTCGCACTCTCAATAGCGCAATATAGTCCTCAATGGACTGATTTCACTCCCACTCCATCATCAGCAGATCTCGCAAGCCCGCGTGGTTAAAGGGATTTTCGATGATCGACATGGGCCCTTACCGTCGCTTTTACCGTCATCCGACAAGAGCTTTGTCTGGTGCGGAAGATGGAGAGATTTGCAGGGCGACGACTCTGGCAACACCATCGTCAATCACCTTCTGGGATAGCGCAGACAAGCGCAGCGGTCTTCCTCCTATCCTCACTTCACTGAGACCTTCGAAATCGCCTGCCCTCCCCTCTTGAACCCATGATCCCGCGCGCTTAGCCGTTCAACAGGCGGCCGCCGTCAAGTACGATTTCAGAGCCGACCGTCCAGCGCGACTCGTCCGACGCCAGATACAGCACTGCTTTGGCCACCTCGTCGGAGGTACCGAAGCGGCCAAGCGGAATGGTTGCCGCAATCGCTTTGTTAACCTGCTCGCGATAAGCTTCCGGAATACCGGCCTTGTCGTAAAGCGGAGTCTCGACGGGGCCAGGGCTCACTGCGTTGACACGGATGCCGCGGCCCAGCAGTTCGGTCGAGAGCGTCTTCGACATATTCAGCAATGCGGCCTTCGTTGCGGCATATACGGACGAGCGATCTGCGCCCGCATGCGCGCTTACGGAAGTAGTCAACACGACGGAAGCAGGATTTGCGAAGACCGGCAACAGTGCCTGCATCAGGAAGTACGGCCCTTTGACGTTGATGTCGAAAATGCGGTCGAACATGTCTTCCGTCCATTCCTCAATGGGCCGCCAGATGGATACGCCAGCATTGAGGAAGGCAACGTCGAGTTGACCGTAGTGTTCCTTGATGGCTTGAGCCAGTTCCTTTTGTGCTGCGACATTGGCCGAGTCCGCGCGCAGCACGGGCACTTCCGGCCCCAGTTCGGCCTGGGCCCTTGCAATCGAATCGGGGTTGACGCCCGTTACGATCACGCGCGCCCCTTCCGCCAGGAACTGCTTTGCCGTTTCCAGCCCAATGCCACTGGTGCCGCCAGTGATGAGAGTACGTTTACCTTGCAAGCGCGCCATTTGAATTCTCCGGTGAATGACGACCACCGTGGTCGACATGGAGAAATATGCGCTCATGCCTCGCAGCAGATAAGACTGTCTGTTCGCATATAATTCATGCAGATCAGGCATGAATAGAGGCGGCACCGTGGACCGATTTCTTTTGATGACATGCTTTGCGCGTGCTGTGGAAACCGGCAGCTTTTCGGCAGCAGGGCGAGATCTAGGGTTGGGGCAACCCAATGTGAGCCGCTATGTAGCAGCTCTGGAGGATCATCTGCAGACGCGCTTGCTCCACCGGTCTACGCGGAAGTTGTCCTTGACGCCGGAGGGCGAACGCTACTACGCGGACATCCGGCGCATCCTGGATGCGGTGGATGAATCCGAATCGTCCTTCAGGAGCAACGTCGACCCATCAGGGCTCTTGCGCGTAGCCTGTCCGACAGCTCTCGCACATGCGTTTGTGCTGCCGCACATGCCGGCCTTTCTGGAGCGATACCCTCAATTGAACCTGGATCTCCAACTCAACGATCGATACGTAGACCTGGTCAATGAAGGCACCGAACTCGCGATCCGCATAGGACAGCTGGAGGACAGCGCCCTGCGCGCGCGGCCTCTTGGATGGTATGAGCGGGTCTTCGTCGCCAGCAAGGACTACTTGGCCAAACGTGGAGTTCCGCAGACCCCGGATGATCTACGCGACCACGATTGCATCATCTACACCTTGCTGTCGTCCGGGGCGACCTGGCGATTCCGGGACGCGGAAATTCCGATCAGCGGCAGGCTCAGGGTCAACTCGCCCGACGCCGTGAGTGCAGCGGTTGCGGCGGGCCTGGGTGTGGCACATGGACCTGCGTGGCTCTTTCAGGACGGACTGAACAGCGGCAGATTGCAGTTCATTCTCAGCAACCATACGGCTCCCCCTGTACCCGTGCAGATGGTCTACGTCGCCAACAGGCTGCTTCCCACGCGGGCTATCGTGTTCATGGATTTCATGGCTGACGTGTTTTCAAGGATTCCAGCCTTGAACGGCAGCATCCCTGTGCCGACTCGATAAGACGAGACGACAAAGCGTGCGTCCAGAAATGAAAAGAGCGCCGAAGCGCTCTTTTCATTTATCTCGATCAACCAGCAGGATCACTCCCACTCAATGGTCGCCGGCGGCTTCCCCGAGATGTCATAGACAACCCGTGACACCCCCCGCAACTCATTGATGATCCGGTTGCTCACCGTCCCCAGGAACTCATACGGCAGATGCGCCCAATGCGCCGTCATGAAGTCGATCGTCTCCACGGCCCGCAGCGCAATTACCCACTCATAAGCCCGCGCGTCGCCCACCACGCCCACCGACTTCACCGGCAGGAACACGGCAAACGCCTGGCTGGTCTTGTCGTACAGATCGGCCTTGCGCAGTTCGTCGATGAAGATGGCATCGGCCTTGGCCAGCAGTTCGGCGTATTCGCGCTTCACTTCGCCCAGGATACGCACGCCCAGGCCCGGGCCCGGGAACGGATGGCGGTAGACCATGGTGCGCGGCAGGCCCAGCTCAACGCCCAGGCGGCGCACTTCGTCCTTGAACAGCTCGCGCAGCGGCTCCACCAGGCCCAGCTTCATGTGCTCCGGCAGGCCGCCCACGTTGTGGTGGCTCTTGATCACGTGCGCCTTGCCGGTCTTGCTGCCGGCCGACTCGATCACGTCCGGGTAGATGGTGCCCTGCGCCAGCCACTTGGCGTTCTTCAGCTTGTTCGACTCTTCGTCGAAGATCTCAACGAACAGGTTGCCGATGATCTTGCGCTTGGCTTCCGGGTCGCTCACGCCTTCCAGCGCGCTGAAGTAACGGTCGGCGGCATTCACGCGCACCACCTTCACGCCCATGTGCTCGGCGAACATCGCCATCACCTGGTCGCCTTCCTGCCAGCGCAGCAGGCCGGTATCCACGAACACGCAGGTCAGCTTCTCGCCGATGGCCTTGTGCAGCAGTGCGGCCACCACGGACGAATCGACGCCGCCGGACAGGCCCAGGATCACTTCGTCATCGCCCACCTGCTCGCGCACGCGGGCGATCTGGTCGTCGATGATGTTGGCGGCGGTCCATAGGGTCTGGCAGCCGCACACGTCCACCACGAAACGGCGCAGCAGCGCCTGGCCCTGCAGGGTGTGGGTCACTTCCGGGTGGAACTGCACGCCGTACCAGCGCTTTTCTTCGTTGGCCATGGCGGCCACCGGAATGCGGTCGGTGGTGGCGGTGATGGTGAAGCCCGGCGGCGCAACGGAGACGTGGTCGCCGTGGCTCATCCAGACATTCAGCTTCGGCTCGCCGCCGTGGTCGCTCAGGCCCTTGAACAGCGCATCGGGGTTGATCACGTTCACTTCGGCGTGGCCGAATTCGCGCTGGTCAGCCGCTTCGGTGGCACCGCCCAGCTGCGCGGCCAGGGTCTGCATGCCGTAGCAGATGCCGAAGATCGGCAGGCCGCTGTCGAACACTTCCTGCGGCGCGGCGGGCGCACCCGGCAGCGTGGTCGATTCCGGGCCACCGGACAGGATGATGCCCTTGGCGCCAAAGCCGGCGATCTCCGCCGGGTTGTGGTCCCACGCCCAGATTTCGCAGTAGACGCCCAGCTCGCGGATGCGGCGGGCAATCAGCTGCGTGTACTGCGCGCCGAAATCGAGGATGAGGATCTTGTCGTTATGGATGTTGGTCATGGCGCCCCGGCAATGCAGTAGGGAAAACGAAAACGTCAGATTTTTCAGCGGCAGATGGAGAAAGAGGAACGGGAATCAGCTTCCTCGTTCCTCTTTGCTCGTCCCGCATCAGGAGCGGTAGTTCGGCGGCTCTTTGGTGATCGTCACGTCGTGGACGTGGCTCTCGCGCTGGCCAGCGCCGCTGATCTTCACGAACTTGGGCTTGCTGCGCATGTCCTCGACGGTGGCGCAACCCACGTAGCCCATGGTGGCACGCAGGCCGCCCATCAGCTGGTGGATGATGCCGCCCACCGGGCCGCGGTACGGCACGCGGCCTTCAATGCCTTCGGGCACCAGCTTGTCGGCGGTGGCGGCGTCCTGGAAGTAGCGGTCCTTGGACCCCTTCTCCATCGCGGCCAGCGAGCCCATGCCGCGGTAGCTCTTGTACGAACGGCCCTGGAACAGCTCGGTTTCGCCCGGCGATTCCTCGGTACCGGCCAGCAGGCCACCAATCATGATGGTAGAGGCACCGGCGGCCAGCGCCTTGCCGATGTCGCCGGAGTAGCGGATGCCACCGTCGGCAATCAGCGGGATGCGGTCCTGCAGCGCTTCGGCCACCAGGTCGATCGCGGTGATCTGCGGCACGCCCACGCCGGCCACCACGCGGGTGGTGCAGATCGAGCCCGGGCCGATGCCGACCTTCACTGCGTCCGCGCCGCTGTCCAGCAGCGCCAGCGCGGCTTCACCGGTGCAGATGTTGCCGCCGATGACCTGCACGTTCGGGAAGTTCTTCTTGACCCAGCTGACGCGGTCCAGCACGCCCTGCGAATGGCCGTGCGCGGTATCGACCACGATCACGTCCACGCCGGCAGCCACCAGCGCCTCCACGCGGCGGTCGGTATCGCCGCCCACGCCGACGGCCGCGCCGACCAGCAGGCGGGTGGCGATGTCCTTGGCAGCGTTCGGGAAGTCGGTGTTCTTCTGGATGTCCTTGACGGTGATCAGGCCACGCAGGGCGAAATCATCGTTGACCACCAGTACCTTTTCGATGCGGTTGCGGTGCAGCAGCTGCAGCACTTCATCAGACGCGGCGCCTTCCTTGACCGTGATCAGGCGATCCTTCTTGGTCATGATGTGGCGGACCGGATCGTCCAGCTCGGTCTCGAAGCGCATGTCGCGATGGGTCACGATGCCGGCCAGCAGGCCGTCGCTGCCCACCACCGGCACGCCGGAGATGTTGTGCGCCTGGGTCAGGGCCAGCACGTCGCGGATGGTGGTTTCCGGGCCGACGGTGATCGGGTCGCGGATGACGCCGGCCTCGAACTTCTTGACCTTGGCCACTTCCGCGGCCTGCTGTTCCAGGCTGAGATTCTTGTGGATGATGCCCATGCCGCCGAGCTGAGCCATGGCGATGGCCAGGCGGGCTTCGGTGACGGTATCCATGGCTGCGGACAGGATCGGAAGCTTCAGCTTCAGGTCGCGAGTCAACCGCGTTTCGAGGTTGACGTCCTTGGGCAGGATGGTCGAATGGGCGGGGACGAGCGAGACGTCGTCGTAAGTGAGTGCTTCAGCCTGGATGCGCAGCATCGGCATACCCGAGATGTGGGGAAGCGCGACATTTTACCCTGTTTTCGCGCCGTGTGGCAGGGGGTAGATGCGACGCAGTGTCGCGCGGGCGGTGATTGGTTCAGGGGCCCGGCTACCGCTTTGGTGGGTGCCAACCTTGGTTGGCACAAACAGGGAGAGGCCGTCATCCCATCTGGGGTCCAGGCGCCGGACGGATCGTGCCAACCAAGGTTGGCACCTACCAACAGCCGGTCGTCAGCTCAGCGCTTCCGCCGCTTCCAGGGTGTTCTGCATCAACGTGGCCACGGTCATCGGGCCCACGCCGCCCGGCACCGGGGTGATCCAGCTGGCCCGCTGGGCAGCCGCTTCAAATCCAACGTCGCCCACCAGCCGGCCGTCATCCAGACGGTTGATACCCACATCGATCACCACCGCGCCCGGCTTCACCCACTCGCCCGGCACGATGCCCGGGCGGCCCACCGCCACCACCAGGATGTCGGCGTTGCGCACGGCCTGTTCCAGCACGTCCTTGGGGGTGAACTTGTGGCAGCTGGTCACGGTGCAGCCGGCAATCAGCAACTCCAGGCCCATCGGCCGGCCGACGTGGTTGCTGACGCCGACGATGGTGGCGTTGCGGCCGCGCACCGGCTGATCAGTGTGGCCCAACAGCGTGGTGATGCCGCGCGGGGTGCACGGGCGCAGGCCGAACTCGCGCAGGGCCAGATGGCCGACGTTTTCCGGATGGAAACCATCCACGTCCTTGCGCGGGTCGATGCGCTGGATCAGCCGGCGCGCATCCGGGATACCCGGCAGCGGCAGCTGGATCAGGATGCCGTTGATCTTCGGGTCGGCGTTGAGCTGGTCGATCAGGTCGAGCAGCTCGGCCTCGGTGGTGCCGGCCGGCAGGTCGTAGTCATAGGCTTCGATGCCCACCTTCTCGGCGGCACGGCGCTTGTTGCGCACGTACACGGTCGAGGCCGGGTCACCACCGACCAGCACCACGGCCAGGCCCGGGCGGCTGCCACCGGCGGCCACGCGGGCGTCGACGCGCACCTTCAGGCTGTCGAGCAGGTCCTCGGCGATGCGGCGGCCATCAAGGATGCGGGCAGGAAGCTGGGGGGCGGAATCGGTCATCGGGAGCGGGCGTGGGGCGGCGGGGACGCTATTGTCCCCGATTCAGGCCCCCTCGCCCACCGCGGAATGGGGTCCTGATGGGGTCGGATCCCTTTGCCACAGGCAAAGGGCTCTGACCCCAACATGGCAAAACGGGTCAGAGCCCTTTCCTTTGGAAAGGGATCCGACCCCGTGCGTGTGGGCTGCCTAACGTCATTACCAGCGGTCATGTGGATGGCCGGATATGACGGTTGGGTGACGTGATCCCGCCTGTCGCGGCAGGTGAACAGGCCCTTGAATGGAAGCGTGTTTCCGGCCCACCCCGACGAGCCCACATGCCTGCCGCCCACGCCCCTGTCCTGCGCACTCTCGCTGTTCTGATCACAGCTATTCTCGCCGCCACACCGAGCCATGCGGCTGAAGCCGATGCAGATCCTGCTACCACCGCCGCGACGGCCAACGTGGCGGCCTCCACGCTGGATGCGGTGGTGGTGACCGGCTCACGCACCAGCACGCGCACGGTGAAGAACAGTTCCACACCGATCGATGTGATCTCCGCCGAGGACCTCGCTGCTACCGGACAGGGCAACCTGCTCGAAGCGTTGCAGCGCAGCCTGCCGTCACTGAGCCAGATCGGTGGCTACCAGAGCGACCAGGAAAGCCTGATCCGCGGTTACCAGCTGCGCAATCTGTCACCGGGCTACACGCTGGTGCTGGTCAACGGCAAGCGCCGCAACGCCAGCGCTTATGTGAGCGGGGCCAATGGTGGCGGCTTCCCCGGGCATGCCTGGGCTGACCTGGCGCTGATTCCGGTGTCGGCCATCGACCACGTGGAAGTGCTGCGCGATGGTGCCTCGGCCATCTACGGTTCGGACGCGATCACCGGCGTGGTCAACGTGATCCTGAAATCGCAGGCACACGGTGGCGATGTGTCGGTAGAGAGCGGGCAGAGCACCGATGGCGATGGTTCGCGTACCAGCGTGCGTGCCAACGTGGGCCTGCCGTGGGGCGAGGATGGCTTCGTCAACCTGTCCGGCGAGACCACCCGCCAGCATCATGCAATCCGCACCCGCCGCTACATCGACGGCTATCTGAGCTATCCGGCGGTGGATGGCAATGGCAATCTGGTGGCATTGCGCCCGAACAATCGATTGCCAGCAGGTGCTACGCCGAACCCGGCGGAAGCCAACCGCAATGCCGAGGCCAACACCATCCTCAGCTCGCCGTCGTATGCGTTGAAAGCGTTCGCGGTGAACGTGGGCCATGGCCTGGGCGAGAGCGCGCAGTTCTACGCCAACGCCACGGCCAGCGATCGCACCGCGCAGGCGATCCAGAACTTCCGTCTGCCGGCGACCATCTTCACCACCTACAAGGCCCCCGGCGTGCTGAGTGTGTTTCCCGATGGCTTCCTGCCAGTGCTGGAAACCAAGGAGAAGCAGTACACCGGTACGGCTGGCGTGAAAGGGCAGATTGCAGGCTGGGACTACGACGCCAGCCTGACCGGTAACCGCAGCACGGTGCGCACCTACACACGCAACTCGGTGAACTACTCACTGCCGTACCCCGGTTCGCCCACCGACTTCTACGACGGCAAGCTCGATTACCAGCAGGGCATCGCCAACCTGGACCTGCGCCGTGGCTTCGAGGTGGCGGCATTTGCTTCGCCGCTGGAAGTCAGCGCCGGCGCCGAGTACCAGCACGAGCAGTACGAGCGCGGGGCAGGGCAGTGGGAGTCGTACACCGGCTTCGGTGCCGCGGCCTTCGTCGGCTATTCCACTGCGGATGCGGTGAAGGCGACCCGCAACAGCAAGGCGGTGTACGCGGGTGCGGCCACCAACATCACCTCGCGCTGGTACCTGGATGCGGCCGCGCGCTGGGAAGACCATTCCGACTTCGGCACCGTCTCCACCGGCCGCCTGACCACGCGCTTCGACTTCACCGATGCGCTGGGCGTGCGCGCCACGGTCAGCAACGGCTTCCATGCGCCCAGCCTGGGGGCGCAGTACTACCAGGCCACCGGCAGCTGCCCGTGCGGTACCACGCTGGTGGCGCAGGTGTCTTCGCCGGCGGCGATTGCGTTGGGCGCCACACCGCTGAAGCCGGAAAAGGCCACCAACTACAGCCTGGGCGTGACCTGGGACCCGAGCCCGGCCTTCCACCTGGCAGTGGATGCCTATCAGATCGACATCCGCGGCCAGCTCGGTCAGTCCAGCCAGATCGGCTACAACGCGCAGGATCCGGCGCGCGTCACCGACAACAGCGGCACGGTGCTGAGTGCGGTGCAGAAGAACACGATCGATGCACTGCTGGGTTCGGCCGGCATCAGCATCCTGCCGGGTGATGCGTTCTACGCCAGCTACTTCACCAACGTGGGCAACACCCGCACACGCGGTGTGGAGCTGACCCTGGAAGCGAACCAGGAAACGGCGTGGGGCAAGCTGCGCTGGAGTTACGCGGCCAACGTCGGCCGCACCACCATCCAGAAGGTCAGCGACATTCCGGCGGCGCTGCAGGGGCTGCCGAACATCAACCTGCTGACCAAATCCAGCGAGTACGCGCTGCGCTTCCGCACGCCCAGCTATACGCAGGTGGCGGGACTTGGCTGGCAGAACGGACGCTGGCGCTCGAACCTGGACTTCACCTACTACGGCCCGATCAAGCGCCTGAACAACGGCGTGGAGTACAAGCAGCCGCCGGTGCTGGTGACCAATCTTTCCGGTGCTGTGGAACTGGGCGCGGGCTGGAGTGCGGCGCTGGGCATCAACAACGTGTTCGACAAGCGCACCCGCAAGGTGCCGGAGTATGCGCGCAGTGCCACCGATGTGGCCAGCATCCAGACCACGTGGGACAGCGGCGATGTGCTGGGCAACGTTGGTACGTACTGGTATGGGCGGATCAATTACCGGTTCTGAGGTTCAGGCGAAGCGTCGCCGGGCATGGCCCGGCGCTACGAGGAGGGGGTCATGTCTTCTGCATTGAGGGTGGTTGCATTGGTGGGGTCGCCGACCAGCTCGGCGACATCGCGCACGTTGCTGCTGGTGCGTCATCTGCTGGACTCGCTGCAGCAGCGGGTGCATGTCAGCGTGGAGCTGGTGGAGCTGGCACCTATCGCGCGCGCGCTGGGCCAGTCGCTGTCGCGCGGCGAGGCAGAGCCGGCAGTGGAGCAGGCATTGCAGACCATCGAGGCGGCAGAGCTGCTGGTGGTGGCCGCGCCGGTGTATCGCGGCTCCTATCCTGGGTTGTTCAAGCACCTGGTCGACTTCATCGAGCTGGAGGCGCTGGTGGATGTGCCGGTACTGCTGGCAGCCACCGGCGGCAGCGAGCGACATGCGCTGGTGATCGACCACCAGCTGCGGCCGTTGTTCAGTTTCCTGCAGGCGCACACGCTGCCGATCGGGGTGTATGCCACAGCGGCCGACTTCGAGGGCGAGCACATCAACAGTGCCGCCCTGCAGGCGCGCATCGAACTGGCGACCGAGCGCGCAGCCGGGCATCTGGCCGCGCAGGCGCTGACTGTTCCGGCGCCGCTGCGACGTATTGCCTGACGCCATAACCGGCGGCGCTTTGCTTATGGCTACACCGCATCTGCATGGCCGGATCTGACCGCCGATTGTCGCCAGGCATCGCTGCTGCGGCCGTCGGCATCTCTAGCATCGATATCGAAGCGGCATCGCATTGCCGGCCCCGATGAGGACGACCCCAGTGACCTTCGACGCAGCAAGCAAACCCATCCTGTTCCTGCTCGACCGTGAGTTCGAGGACGGCCAGATTCCCGGCCAGCGCTTTTTCTGCCGGCACAGCCTGTTGCTGGAGGGCGCGCTGTCGAGCATCGACGGCCTGGACGCGCAGCTGGACGTGCGCCGCATCGGCTTCGCGCGGCCGCGCCGTGAGGTGATTGCCGAGATCGGCGAGCAGGACCAGTCGCTGCCGAAGCTGGTGCTGCCGCAGGGCGTGCGCAGCGAGCTCGCCAGTGGCGCGCACCAGGACCGCCAGTACATCTCCGGTGCCGAGCCGATCCTGGCTGCGCTGAACGGGTTGCTCGGCATTCCCGTGGCCCACCCCTGAGCGAGGACGTAACCATGAGCTATCAGATCAGCGTGTTGGACAAGAGCCCGGTGGCCGAGGGCGCTTCGCCGGAGCAGGCACTGCGCAACAGCCTGCAGCTGGCGCAGCGCGCCGAACAGCTGGGCTACCACCGCTACTGGTTTGCCGAACACCACGCCGCACCGACGCTGGCCAGCCCCGCACCGGAAGTGCTGGCGGCCTGGGTGCTGGCGCAGACCCGGCGCATCCGCATCGGCAGTGGTGGGGTGATGCTGCGCCACTACGCGCCCTACAAAGTGGCGGAGAACTTCAATCTGCTGGCGGCGTTGGCGCCGGGGCGCGTCGATCTGGGCGTGGGCAAGGCCCCCGGTGGCCTGCCGGCCTCGACTGCCGCGCTGGCGGCCGGGCGCCCGGCGTTCGCCGACTTCGATCAGCAACTGCGCGACCTGGAAGGCTATCTGTCGGGGGCAGACACCGAGGCGCTGGCCCGACCGGTGCCGCAGCAGGCGCCGGAGCGCTTCCTGCTCGGGGCCAGCCCGCAGAGCGCGCAGCAGGCGGCCGAACTGGGCTGGCGCTTTGTCTATGCCGCTCATTTCGATGGTGAGCCGAAGCACATCGAAGCTGCGTTCGATGCCTACCGCAGCGTCTCCTCGCAGCCACCGTTGCTGGCCACGGTGGCCTTCGCCGCGCCGACGGCCGAAGCCGCAGCCCGCCATATCGGTGCACTGCGCGTCTACAAGCTGCACCTCGGTCCCGGGCAGACGGTGAACCTGCCCAGCCCCGAAGCAGCTGCCGAGTACGCGCGCCAGGTGGGCGTGGCCGACTTCCGCATCGAGGAGACACGCCCGAGTGTGTTGTCCGGTGATGCGCAGCACGTGCGTGACGAACTGGACGCGCTGCACCGCCGCTTCGGCGTGGGTGAATTCGTTCTCGATGCGCCGGTGGCCGACCTCGACGCACGCCTCACATCCCTTGAACTGCTGTCGCCCGCGCCGCGCGCGGCGGTGGCCTGACCTGCAGGAGCGATTCCCATGAGCACGACCCCGCGCCACATTCCGTTCGGCATCATGTTGCAGGGCCCCGGCAGCCACATGCATGCCTGGAAGCATCCGTCCAATCCGGCCGATGCCAGCGTCAACCTGCAGTTCTACATCGACATCGCGCGTACCGCCGAGGACAACGGCATCGCCTTTGGTTTCGTGGCCGATGGCCTGTACATCAACGAGAAGTCGATCCCGCACTTCCTCAACCGCTTCGAGCCGATCTCACTGCTGTCGGCGCTGGCCACGGCAACGAAGAAGATCGGCCTGGCCGGCACGCTGTCGACCTCCTACAGCGATCCGTTCACCGTGGCCCGGCAGTTCGCTTCGCTGGACCTGCTCAGCGGCGGCCGCGCCGGCTGGAACGTAGTGACCTCGCCACTGGAGGGCTCGGGCCGCAACTACGGTCGGCCGCATCCGGAGCACGCGCTGCGCTACCAGATCGCCAACGAGTACCTGGACGTGGTGCAAGGGCTGTGGGATTCCTGGGATGACGATGCCTTCGTGCGTGAGCGCGACAGTGGCACGTTCTTCGCGCCGGAAAAGTTCCGCCGCCTCGACCACAAGGGACGCTTCTTCCAGGTGGAAGGGCCGCTCAACATCCAGCGCTCGCCGCAGGGCCAGCCGGTGATCTTCCAGGCGGGGTCGTCCGACGATGGCATCGCGCTGGCTGGCAAGTATGCCGACGCGGTGTTCACCCATTCGCCATCGCTGGAGGAGACCCGCGCGTTCACCCAGAAGGTGAAGAACTCTGCGATCGCCCATGGCCGCAGCGGCAATGACGTGAAGATCTTCCCGGGCATCGGCCCCATCGTCGGCCGCACCGCCGAGGAGGCCGAGGCCAAGTACCAGGCGATTGCTGCGTTGGCGACGCTGGAGGATGCGCTGGCCTATCTCGGCCGCTTCTTCGATCACCACGATTTCAGCCAGTACGACCCGGATGCGCCGTTCCCGGAACTGGGTGACATCGGCAGCAACTCGTTCCGCTCCACCACCGACCGCATCAAGCAGGACGCGCGCGAGAAGGGCCTGAGCCTGCGCCAGGTAGCACTGGAAGCGGTCAGCCCGCGGCCGAACTTCATCGGCACACCGGAGCATGTAGCCGATGAGCTGATCCGCTGGTTCGATGCCGGTGCCAGCGACGGCTTCATCCTCGGCTTCGCGGCGCAGCGCGAAGGCCTGGACGATTTCGTGACCCAGGTGCTGCCGATCCTGCAGGCGCGTGGCTACCATCAGCGTGAACTGGAAGGGCAGACCCTGCGTGAGCATCTGGGCCTGCCGTACAAGGCCAGCCGCCATTCGACCGACGCCGAACCGGCGCGGAAGGTGGGGTAAGGCGATGAGCGGAGAAAACGCCGTAGCGCCGGGCCATGCCCGACTGAATTCCCCAACGACTGGCGTGCTGCCGGAAATCGCGGCACGCGCCGAGGTGGCCATCGCGATCCGCCATGACCTGCACCGCCACCCGGAGCTGGCCTTCGAGGAACACCGCACCAGCGCTCGCGTGGCCGAGCTGCTGCAGCAGTGGGGCTATGAGGTGACCACCGGCCTCGGCGGTACCGGCGTGGTCGGTACGTTGCAGCGCGGGCAGGGCAGCCGTCGCCTCGGCCTGCGCGCCGACATCGATGCACTGCCGATCCACGAGGACTCCGGCCTGGCCTACGCCAGCCAGAACGAGGGGCTGATGCATGCCTGCGGCCACGACGGGCATACCGCCATCCTGCTTTCCGCGGCGCATTACCTGGCCCATCACGGCGATATCGACGGCACCCTGCAGCTGGTGTTCCAGCCGGCCGAAGAAACCGGCTCGGGGGCTTCGAAGATGATTGCCGACGGCCTGTTCGAGCGCTTCCCGGTGGATGCGATCTATGGCCTGCACAACTGGCCGGGTGTGCCGGTCGGCCACTTCGGCTTCGTCGATGGCCCGGCGATGGCGTCGGTGGACTGGGCGCGGCTGAAGGTGATCGGCAAGGGCGGTCACGGCGCCGAGCCGCAGGGAAGCGTCGACCCGATTCTGGTGGCAGCGCACATCGTCACCGCGCTGCAGAGCGTGGTGTCGCGCAATGTCGATCCGCGGCAGATGGGCGTGGTCACGGTCGGTTCGATCCACGGCGGGCAGGCCGCCAACGTGATTCCGGACCTGGTGGAGCTGAAGCTGACCGTGCGCGCCTACCTGCCGGAGGTACGCGACACGCTGCGGCGTCGGGTCACCGAGATTGCCGAGCAGACCGCCGCCGCGTTCGGCGCGCGCGCCGAGATCGAGTTCCCGCGCGGCTTCCCCAGTGTGATCAACCACCCTGAGCAGACCGCCTACATCCGTGAGGTGGCCGTGCAGGGCTTCGGCAGCGAACGCGTGGTGCCCGAATTCGCGCCGCGCACTGCCAGTGAGGATTTCGCGTTCCTGCTGCAGGCGCGGCCGGGCAGTTTCGTGTTCGTCGGCAACGGCGACAGCGCGCCGCTGCACAGCCCGCGCTATGTGTTCAATGACGCCGCCATCGCACCCGCCGCCAGCCTGTGGGCGCGGCTGGCCGAAGACTACCTGGTGAAGGACGTGGCATGAGCAGCAACGAACGCTTCCTCTACACCTCGGTGGACGATCCACTGGCCCGTCCACTGTTCGATGGGCTGGAACAGGAGTACGACAGTCGCTACGCCGATGTGCGCCGCCGTATCGGTGGCAGCGCCCGCGAGGAGCTGCAGCGCTACCCGGCGCAGGCCTTTGCGGCGCCGGTAGGGGCGTTCGTGCTACTGCTGCGCGACGGTGTGGCGATCTCCGGCGGCGCCTTCATGCCACACCGCGATCCGGACACTGCCGAGTTCAAGCGCATCTGGACGCTGCCCGGGCTGCGCCGCCAGGGCATCGCGCGGCGAGTGCTGCAGGAGCTGGAAGAGCAGGCGGCGCGGCAGGGTTACCGACGGGTGTTCCTGACCACCGGCTTCCGCCAGCCCGAAGCGGTTGGCCTGTATCTCAGCCACGGTTACACCGCGCTGTTCGATCTGGATGCCGATCCGGAATCCATCGCCCACTTGCCGTTCGAGAAGCGCCTGGGCGTATCGGCGCCAGCCGTTGTGCCATCACAGACCGTGCTGTATGGAGCCCACGCATGAGCACGCCTTCGACTGCGCTGGATGGAATTGCCACACGCCCGGCGCCAACCCCGGCGTTGAAGATCGTGCCGGCCCGGCATCCACTACAGGTGGTCGGAACCCTTCTGGCGTTGGCGCTGATCCTGATCGGGCTGCAATCAGTGCTGGGCAATCCGCGCTGGGGCTGGGTCACCTTCGCCGAATGGTTCTTCGCGCGCCCGGTGCTGGAAGGCCTGGGCCGCACGCTGCTACTGACCGCACTGGGCACCGGCCTCGGTTTCGCGCTGGGTACGCTGCTTGCGCTGGCCCGGGTGTCCGGCTCACCGCTGCTGTCGGCTGTGTCGTGGGGCTATGTGTGGCTGTTCCGCTCGATCCCGCTGCTGGTGTTGTTGCTGCTGCTGAACAACCTGGGCTATCTGTACAGCACCATCGAGCTGGGGGTGCCGTTCACCGGCATCAGCCTGTTCTCGTACCCGACCACGCAGCTGATCGGCGTGTTCACCGCCGCGGTGCTGGGTTTGACCCTGAACCAGGCGGCGTTCTCGGCCGAAGTGATCCGCGGTGGCATTCTTTCGGTCGACCACGGCCAGTACGAGGCCGCAGCCGCGCTCGGCCTGCCGCGTGGCCGCCAGGTGCGCCGCATCATCCTGCCGCAGGCGATGCGTTCGATCCTGCCGGCCGCCTTCAACGATGTGATCGGCCTGGCCAAGAGCACCTCGGTGGTCTACGTGCTGGCACTGCCCGAACTGTTCTACACCGTGCAGGTGATCTACCGCCGCAACCTGGAAGTGGTGCCGCTGCTGATGGTGGCCACGGTCTGGTACCTGGTGATCCTGACCGTGCTGTCGCTGCTGCAGCGGCGGGTGGAGCAGCGCTTCGCGCGTGGCCAGTTGCAGCGTGAGCGCTCTGTGTCGCGGGTGTCGTCGCCGGTGCGGACATCCAGTGATGCTGCACCGCGGGTGGTCAATCGCCCGCGCATCGCCACTCAGGTTGAAGCGGGCGAGGGGGCGGCGGTGTCGCTGCATGGTGTGGGCAAGGTGTTCGGCGATCAGCCGGTGCTGGAAGAGGTGAACCTGGATCTGCGCGCTGGAAGCGTGACGGTGCTGATCGGTCCCTCCGGCGCCGGCAAGTCCACGCTGCTGCGGCTGATCAATCATCTGGAACGCGCCGACAGTGGTTATGTGACTGTGGGCGGGCAGCTGATCGGTTACCGCCGCGACGGTGACACCCTGTACGAGCTTCCCGAGCGTGAGATCCGCCGCCGTCGTGCGGAGGTGGGCATGGTGTTCCAGGGGTTCAACCTGTTCCCCCACCTGACCGCGCTGGAGAACATCATCGAAGCGCCAATCGCGGTGCGTGGTGTGCCGCGTGCGCAGGCCGAGCAGCAGGCGCGGACATTGCTGGAGCGGGTCGGCCTGGCCGACAAGGCCGACGCTTTCCCGCGCCAGCTGTCCGGTGGCCAGCAGCAGCGCATTGCGATTGCCCGCGCACTGGCGCTGCAGCCGAAGGTGCTGCTGTTCGACGAACCCACTTCGGCGCTGGACCCGGAACTGGTGGCCGAGGTGCTCAGCGTCATCGAGGAACTGGCCCGCTCCGGTACCACCCTGGTGATTGTCACCCACGAACTGAGCTTCGCCCGCCGCGTGGCCGACCACGTGGTGATGATGGACCAGGGCCGGGTGATCGAGCAGGGCACGCCCGAGGCTCTGTTCGAGCGCCCGCGCCAGCAACGCACCGCCGATTTCCTCGCCAAAACACTGTAACCCCGAAAGGAACGCCATGAGCCCTGCCGCACCGCGTCGCCCCTCGCGCAGCACCCTGTTGATCGTGGGCGTGCTGGTCATTGGCATTGCCGGCATCGTCTTCTCACGCGTGCGCCAGGCACCGGACGCGAGCGTCGTGGCCGCGACCAGCCTTGCCGGTGCGAATACGGCGGTGCTGAAAGGAACGCTCGATCCCAAGGCGCAGGCATTGATCCCGGCCGGCTACCGCTTTGTCACGCCCGGTGCGTTCACCATCGCCACCCATCCTGGCCAGCTGCCCTTGGCCGACTACGGCGCCGACAGCAAGGACGTGGTGGGCGTCGAGCCGGATATCGCCCGCCTGATCGCCGATGGGCTGGGGTTGAAACTGGTGGTGGTGCCGGTGGCCTGGGCCGACTGGCCGCTGGGGCTGGAGTCGGGCAAGTACGATGCGGTGCTGTCCAATGTGACCGTCACTGAAGAGCGAAAGAAGAAGTTCGACTTCTCCAGCTACCGCTACGATCTGCTCGGAATCTACACGCGCAGTGATGGGCCGATCCAGAAGATCGAAAAGCCGGCCGACGTGGCCGGGCTGAAGGTGGTGGTTGGCGCCAGTACCAACCAGGACCAGATTCTGCGCCAATGGGACAAGCAGAACATCGCCGCAGGCCTGAAACCGGTGGAGTACCAGTACTTCGATGATGCGGTGATCGGGCGGTTGGCAGTGATCACAGGCCGCGCCGACGTGTCGTTCGAGCCGAATGCCACCGGCGCCTATTCGGCACGTGATGGCAAGGTGCGCCGGGTCGGCCTGTTCCCGGGCGGCTGGCCGGATGCGGCGGCGATCTCGGTGACCACCCGCAAGGGCAGCGGCCTGGCCGATGCGGTGACCCAGGCATTGAACACTCAGATCAGCAGCGGTACCTACGCGAAGGTGCTGGCACGCTGGAACGTGGCCGAAGAAGCGGTGCCGCAATCGCAGACCAATCCGCCGGGATTGCCGGGGTTCTAGCGATGCCGCTTGGTAGGCGTCGAGCTTGCTCGACGGAAGGCGTGCCGACCAAGGTCGGCATCTACCGGAGGGCAGCCACCGGAATGCGAGGCGGGGCATGCCGACCAAGGTCGGCCTCCACCGGGGTCAGGGCTGCCAATCGATGTGTTCCAGGCGGGCGCCTCCAGTGCCGTGAAAGAAACTGATCGCGGCGAAGCACGCCTCGATGCCGATGCACCACGCCAGGGGATAGCCATCCACCTGGCCATTTTCGAGGCGGAAGTAGGCGTTGCCGGCGCGGTGTTCGTTTCCGCAGGAATGGAAGCCGTCGTCGCCGGGCTCGCGCAGGTACATCAGCCATGCATGCTCGGCATTGCGCAGCATGCACAGCGATGGGCCGTCGGGCACCGATGCCCACAGCTCGAACTGGGGCATGGATGCGGCCAGCGCCAGTGCGCTGGCCAGCTGATCGTCGGTAGCGGCGGCGACAGGGCTGCCATCGAGTAGAAGTTCGATCACTTCGGTTCCTGCATCGGCATTACTGCCAACGTGCCTCCAGGGTGCGGAACGGGCCATCGAGCAGCACGCCGTCCTTGTCGAAGTTCCGTACCGATCGCCCATCCACGCGCACGTCCTTGGGCAGGGTACGGCTGGGCCACCATACGCGTACCGGCGTGCCCTTGCGCAGTCCCTTGCCGAGCGACACGGTCAGGTTGCCGTTGCGCTGCCGCGCCTGCATCTGCAACGTGCCATACGCGGTCGGCAGCCGCTCCACCGCCAACCCTTCGCCAGCAACCCACGACGGTGGCGTGCCCGGCAGCAGCGACAACGCGTCGTCGTCCTCGCGCATCAGCATGCCGAACAGGGTGCGGCCGTATTCGGCGCCGATCCAGGTGTGTGGCATGTCGCCCAGGTAGCGCGGGAAGCGCAACCGCGAGTGCACGACCTCGGCCAGCACCTGCCATTCCAGCGGCCTGCGATCGTGCAGCAGGCCCTGCAGCAGTTCGTCGGCCGCTTCGGGCTGGCCCAGGTGCACGTAGCTCAGCACGTTGCGGATTTCATACGGCGTGTAGGCATACAGCGCACCGGGCTGGTTGCGCTTGCGCACATCGTCCAGGTAGCGGGCGAAGGTGGTGCGCAGGGCTTCGGCCGGCAGCACGCTCTGGGCGCCGGTGGGGTCCAGAGCGATCGATACACCGGTCGGGTCGCCATCGCCGAGGTCGGCCGATGACGGAATGAAGTCGATGCCCTTCCATGCCATCGTTGCGCGGATCGAGGCATGCAGTGCGTCATACAGCGCCTTGTACTGTTCGCGCGCCCACGTGGCGGTTTCGTGGTCGCCCAGCGATTCGGCCAGCCACGCGCCGTCATGCCAGCCCTTCAGGCCCCAGTAGTCGTCCCAGTAGCTGTGGGTGGGTGAGGGATAGCCCTCGTGGCTGATCGACGGCGCAAGAATGCCGGCGAAGCGCTCCGGCGATGACTGGTCGGCCATGTAGCCCGGCACCAGCGTGCGTTCGCGCAGTTCCTGCAGGAAGCGCAGCGCGGCCTTCACCTTGGGCAGGTAGGCACGCACGCTTTCCGGCCCGCCATCGAGCCGGGCGACGTCGGCAACGAGGGTGACGTACTGGCCCTGGCTGTCGTACTCGATATCCGAACCGAAGCCGGTATTGACGCTGCCATCGTCGTTGAGGATGGGCGACACCAGGCCATTGCCGTGCACGCCGTGTTCGCTGTACCAGGCCAGGTAGTCGCGTGCCACCTTGGCTTCGCCCATGCGCAGCAGCACGGCCGAGGTGGCCATGCCATCGCGGATGAAGGAGCGGTTGTAGTTGCGCGGGCCGGGCTGCATGGCCGGGCCGGTCTGGTTGATCAGCATGTAGGCAGCCTGTGCGCGCAGCATGTCCACCAGTGAAGGGTCGGGCAGGCGCAGGCCGACCTGGCCCAGCCGCGCCTGCCAATCGGCGGAGGCGCGGCTGGCCAGCGTGTCGAAGGCCTTGTTGCCGTCGCGCGGCAGCGACGCAAGGCTGAGGGCCGGTGCTTCCGGCAGCACGCCATTGGCATCGGCGGTGGCGGTACCGAGCGGGAAGGCCACAACCACCGCGTCGCTGGCACCGGGGGCGAGGCGGATCCGGTAGCTCAATGCGGCTGCGGCCAATCCTTGCTCATCGCGTGCCTGCTGTGCGGCAGGCAGCTGCCCGCTGGCGATGGCCGTGGTGATCTCGGTGTCACCGTCGTTGCCGAAGGCCGCGGTGCCAGCGGCATCCACCGCGCTGAGCGACTGCAGCAGCGTGCGGCCATTGACGCGCACGCGGTTGCCTTCGACGGCCACCTGGCGGATCGGCGACAGGCCACCGTTCTGCCACGGCGGATTCATCTGCATCGGTCGCACTACGAGGGTCAGCGTGCCTTCGATGGCCGAACTGCCGGTGTTGCGCAGGCGATGGCGCACGAAGGTGACCGGTTGCCCGTCGCGCTCGATGGCAAAGGCTTCGCTGCGCAGTTCCAGCCCGGGCTGCGGTGACCACGTGGCAGACGGCATCGGCTTCCAGCCATCGCGCAGTGCGTGCTGCACCGGTTGTTCGGCGGCACCGGTCGCGCGGCCATCGGCACTGCGCCAGATTGGCTGCACCAGCGGTGCGCCCTTGTAGGCTTCGATGTTGCCGTATTCGTCGAAGATCGATTTCTGCCGGCCCGCATGCACACCGACTGCGGTCCAGTAGGTCTGCTGCATGTGCAACGAGGCAGGGAACAACGCGCGCTGCGCGCCACTGGCGGCGATCTGGTAGCGCTTCATCGGCGTCATCACCGCCTTCGGACCGAGCAGGCGGATGCGTTTGACCTGGGGGGCATCACCTTCCACGGTCAGCCGCAATGCCTTGATGTCCAGTGGCGCGTCGGCCGCCAGCCAGCTCTGCTGCCGGGTCGCCGCCTGCGCGTCGCGCGCCAGTTCGTGCCAGCGGCCCTGTGCGTCCTGTGCCTGCAGGCGTGCAGCGCCGTGCACGTTGGCCCAGTCCACTGCCAGCCCGGTGCTGGGCTGGGCGCGGGGCAGGGTGATGTCGAGCGTGTGGATGCCGCCTTTGCCTGCGGGGATGGCAACGGTGCCGCCGCCCTGCCACAGCGCAGCGGACTGGGTGGCGTCCAGCCCGGTCACCCGTGCGCTGAGTGCGGTGTCGAGCGGTTCCATTTCGAAGATGGATACGCCCCAGTCGGAGGTGCGCTGCGGGCTGGCCAGGCGCAGGTAGCGGGCCTGTCGCGGCGCGAAGTACAGGGTTTCGATGCCACCCAGCGAATCGCCCATGACGTAGGCGCTTTGCCACTGCTTGCCGTCGAGCGAGGTCTGCAGCGAATAGCCTTCGGGGTTGGAGACATCCCAGGTGAGGCGTGCACCGGCCAGCATCGCAGGCTTGCCGAGATCGACCTGGAACCAGTGGCCGGGGCTGAACGCGCCACCGGTCACCGTTTTCGGATCGTTGTCGATCAGGTGGCTGATGGCCATCGCCGGAACCTGTTGCGACGACGCGCTGGCCTGCCACTGGGTACGGGGAGGCAGGTTCTGCGCGTGTGCGGCCGAGGCGAGGGTGGCAAGCAGCAGCGTGAAGGCTGGCCGGACGAAGGGGGGCAGGGGGGAGAACCTGGAACGTTCAACGCGCAACGTCATTGCGGACAGCCTCGCAGGTGCGGCCGGAATCGGGCAGGCGCTACGCTAGCAGGGCGTGTAATCGGTTACATGACGCACTGCAACGCTGCTGGGCGTGGCCGGTGCCACCGCGGTCTGCTTTCCGGTGTAGAGCCGTGGGATGCATTGCGTCGAGTTACCCCGTTACAGCTCCACCATCTCCCACCAGCGCGTGCCCGCTTCGGGCGCCTGCATGTCCAGTGCTTCGCCCATCATCGGCGTGGCCACCGGCACGTTCTTTGCGGCGGCCAAGGCGGTGATGCGCTCGAACGGCTGCTGCCAGGCGTGCAGGGCCAGGTCGAAGGTGCCGTTGTGGATCGGCAGCAGCCACTTGCCCCGCAGGTCCAGGTGCGCCTGCAACGTCTGTTCGGGCTGCATGTGCACGAACGCCCAGCGCGGGTCGTAGGCGCCGGTCTCGATCATGGTCAGGTCGAACGGGCCGTACTTCTCGCCGATGGTCTTGAAGCCATCGAAATAGCCGGTGTCGCCGCTGAAGAAGATGCGGAAGTCGCCGTCCTGGATCACCCACGAAGCCCACAGGCTGCGGTCGCTGTCGCCCAGCCCACGGCCGGAGAAGTGCTGGCCCGGGGTGGCGGTCAGGCGCAGGCCGCTGGCCTCGGTCGACTGCCACCAGTCCAGCTGTTCCACCTTGCTGGCGTCCACGCCCCACGCAATCAACTGGTCGCCCACGCCAAGCGGGGCGATGAAGCGCGTGGTCTTGCCGGCCAGCTGCATCACCGCGGCGTGGTCCAGGTGGTCGTAGTGATTGTGCGAGAGGATCACGCCGGCGATCGGCGGCAGTTCGTCGATGCTGATCGGCGGCGCGTGGAAGCGGGCCGGGCCCATCCATTGCACCGGCGAGGCGCGCTCGGAGAACACCGGGTCGGTCAGCCAGTACTGCCCGCGCAGCTTCAGCAGGATCGTGGAATGCCCAAGCCGGAACAGGCTGCGATCAGGTGCGGCGTCCAGGGTTGCGCGGTCCAGCGGCTGCACCGGAATGGGGTGCGCCGGCACGGTGCCCTTGGGCTTGTTGAACAGGAAGGTCCACCAGATCTCCGCGCCATCGCGCAGGCCCATTGCCGGACGCGGCAGGGCATTGCGGAACCTGCCATCGCGGTACTGCGGCGAATCGGGGAAGTCGGGGAGGGACCAGGACTTGCAGAAGGTGTAGGCGGTCACGGCGAGGATTCCAAGCAAAAGGACAAGGAGCAGGCGCTTCATGGGTGACGTCCGCTGGGTACACTGCACAGTGTAGTTTCGTGTTTTTCAAAAGTACACTCCCGGGTGTAAAATGTGCGCATCCGTTCAGTTATCTGGTTTCCGCCATGCCCCGTGCCCCGCAACGCCTGACCGACCGCAAACGCGAAGCCATCGTGCGGGCGGCGGTGGAGGAGTTCCGCGCGGCCGGCTACGAGGCGACCAGCATGGATCGCATCGCCGAGGTGGCCGGGGTCTCCAAGCGCACCGTCTACAACCACTTCCCGAGCAAGGAAGCGTTGTTCTCGATGATCCTGGAGGAGCTGTGGGAGCGCAGCGTGGCCAGCGACGCTTTGCCGTATCGCACCGATCAGCCGCTGCAGGCACAGTTGCTGCAGCTGCTGGGCCAGAAGCTGGAACTGCTCAGCGATGCCAACTTCATCGACCTGGCGCGGGTGGCGATGGCAGAGATCATCCATTCACCGGAACGGGCGCAGGCGATCGTTTGCCGCATGGGCGAGAAGGAGAGTGGCGAGAGTGCCTGGATCCGTGCGGCCATCGCCGATGGGCGGCTGCGCAAGGTCGATCCGGAGTTTGCTGGCCACCAGTTGCACGGCCTGGTGAAAAGCTTTGCGTTCTGGCCGCAGGTGACTATGGGGCAGGCGCCGTTGAACGAACAGGAGCGCGCACGCGTGGCCGAATCGGCGGTGGCGATGTTCCTGGGTTTCTACGCGATCTAGCTGGCAGCGAAACGGCGGAACTCATCCGCCGGTAGCGCTGCGGAGTACAGATAACCCTGCCCGACATCCACGCCCAGGGCGCGCAGCTGCTGCTCCTGGGCAAGGGTCTCAGTGCCCTCGGCCACCACGATGGCGCCGCAGCGATGCGCGACTTCGACGATGAAGCGGACAATGGACTGTGACTTTGCATCGGGCAGCGTGGCGATCAGCGCCTGCTCGATCTTGACCTCGGCAATGGCCAGCTGTGAGAGCAGGATCAGGGTCGAGTAGCCCGCGCCGAAATCGTCCAGTGACAGTGTCACCTCGGCGGCCAGCAGCTGCGCGATGTTGGCATCGACCACATCGCGCTCGACGATCTCGGTCCACTCGACGATTTCCAGGCGCAGCATCAACCCCGGCACGTCGTGCAACTGCAGCAGCTCCTGCAGGCGCAGGCCGAAGTCGGGCAGGCGCAGGGACTCGGCGGAAACATTGACCGCGATCGTCAGCTTGCTGCCTTCCTGATGGCAGCGCTGCAGGAAATGGATGGCTGACTGCAGCGTCGCCCATTCCAGATCGGCCAGCCGGCCGTGCCGACGCAGCAACGAGATCACCCGCATCGGTGCGATCAGCCGGTCCTCGCCGTCACGCATGCGTAGCAGTGCCTCGGCGCCGACCAGCTGCCGGTCCCGCAGGCGATGCTTGGGCTGGTAGCACAGCGGCGCGTCGCCATGCTGCAGCCAGTGCTCGAGCGCGCGCTCGATCAACGCGTCGATCTCGCTGTCGCGCTGGACCGGATCATCGAAAAACACCACGCCCGACTCGATCGCACTCAGCGCCAGGGTGATCGCGCGGAATGGTAGATGGCCATCGTCGGCAGTGGCCGGTGGCTTCAGCTCGACCACCGCACAGCGGAACAGTGGGCGGAAACCCGGCCAGTCGCGGCCGACCAGATCAGCCAGGTTGCGTGCCAGGTCGGTGATCTGTGCCTGCGTGCGCAGCTCGGGCAGCGAGGTGTCAGGCACCAGGATCGCCAACGCCGCGTCGCCGAACTGGTAGATCTCCAGTTGGTGCGCCGGTAGCGAGGGCAGCAGCTGATGCACTTCGTCGGTGCTGTCGTGCCGCCACAGGCCGCTGTCCTGCAGCGGCCCATAGCGCAGGCGAAGGTCGCGCAGGTTGCCCATCTCGGCCACCACCAGGCAGGCCTTGCCGACGCCATCATTGTCACGCCAGTAGTGCTTCAGCCGCTCGCCGAGCGCGCGCATGTTGGGCAGGCCACTGATCGGGTCGATGCGCAGCCAGGCCTGCTCACGCTGCCGCTGTGCATCGATCTGTGCATCGTTGTAGACCAGCGCGAACACTGCGCCGAGCACCAGCAGCGACACCGGCAGCGCCAGTACGCGCTGGATCGCCAGCTCGGCAACCGGCAGCTGCGCGGCCCCGATGATGGCCACGCCCAGCGCCAGCCCCAGCGCCGTCACTGCGATGCGCACGCCCCATGCCTGCAGGATCATGCGCGCTGACAGCTCGCCGAGCATGCGTGGGTGCAGGCGCGTGCGCAGCCAGATGCCGGCCATCATCTGCAGGGTGGCTTCGATGCTTGCGGGAAGGAAGAACTGGGTGCCCGAGAACTGGTAACGGGCCAGCAGGCTGGCGGCCAGGCAGGCCAGGCCGCCGCGCCAGCCACCGAGCAGTCCACTGATCAGCAGGATGTCGAAGCCGAGATTGAGCTTGACCACGCCCTGGGTGTAACCAGCGACGAACCAGGCGTTGAACAGGTAGATCAGGCCGAGTGCCACGCCTACATACAGGCGGCGGCCTTCGATGGCATGGCCGGAGCGGCGGGTGGCGATCAGCAGTACGCCGATCATGCCGATCACCGCCGTGGCCTGCAGCAGGTACAACGGCAGGCTGGGCAGGGCGCTGTCCAGGACCTGAGCCGAGACCCGTGATAGCGCATCCATAGCAGGTTCCCGCCTGTGACCGACGGCCAGTGCGAGCAGGTTAAACCACAGGCGCGTACGCGGCCACCATGGGCCCCGACCAAGGTCTCTACGGTCAGTAGCGCGGGTCGGCGATGGCCGGCAGCACCAGTTCGCGCACGAAGCCGGACGGTGACAACTGCAGCAACGCGCGCACCATCGCGACGACGTCATGCACCGGCACCAGTGCGCCGTCGCCGCGGGCTGCGGCCTCTGCAACCGGCACCGACAGTGCATCGTCGGTGTTTAGGTAGCCCAGTTGCAGGCTGGTCACCGCCAGGTAGCGATCGCGGAAGCCTTCGCGCAGCGCATCGGCGATGCCATTGAGTGCGAACTTGGACGCACCGAACGCCACTTCCGGGCGGCCGCTGCGCGGCAGTGCCGAGGTCGAGCCGGTCAGCACCAGCTGCGGGCGCGGCGAGGTCAGCACGCGTGGCAACAGCCGCTGCAGCAGCACCAGGGTCGCACTGATGTTGACGTCGACCAGCTGCGTGAGCGCGGCATCGCTTTCATCGAGGAAGTCGTACGCGCCGCTGAAGGCTTTGTCCTCCCAGATGCCCAGGTTGTGTATCAGCACATCGATATCGGCCGGTGCCTGCGCCGCGATGTGGTCGGCAGCCACGGTCGGCTGGGACAGATCGGCTTCAATCCACTGCAGGGTGACGCCTTCGGGGCATTCAAGGTCGCGCGGACGGCTGCGCGAAACGCCGATGACGGTGTCGCCGGCACTGCACAGGCCTTCCACGAACGCCCGACCGAGGCCCCTGCTGGCGCCGATGACCATCAACTTCATGTTGCTTCCTTGTTGTACTGCGGCGGCCTCAGTCGGCCGCCAGAAGGGTGTCCCAATCGGCGAACGCACGCAGGCCGCTACGCTCGGCGGTAATGATCGAGGCGGTGTTGTCGAGCTGGCAACGGTACTGAGGCTGCAGCCCGGCCGCCTGCGCGGACACGGCCATGGCGTGTACCAGCTGGCGCGCGTGCCCGCGGCCGCGGGCCTCGGGCAGGGTCAGCACGCCCATGTCGGCCAGGGCTGGATCCAGGCTCCAGGGGTACATGCTTCCCGCAGCAACCAGCCGCTCGCCAGCGAAGGCGCCGAATACCTGCCAGTGATCGAGTTCGACCCAGGCCGCATCGAGATCCTCCTCGCTGGCGCTGGCCTGGAACACGTCGAACGCGGCTGCGTCGGCCGGGCCGAGACGGCGGATGTGGGGTGGAGCAGGGTGTTCGGCCAATGCCGCCAGGGATGCGGCAGGGAAATAGAAAATGCGGTCTGCGCCATGCGTGCGCTGGCCGATGTCGATCAGGCGCTGTTGCAGATGTTCCAGGGTCCACTGTGCGCGTACCTGCAGTTGCAGGCGTTCAGCCAGCGCAGGGCGCAGCAGTGCGCGCGCAGGGCCGGAAACCGGCTGCAGCAGCATGCCGTCCTCGCCCTCATCGAGCTCGTCGCTGCAGGCAATGTGCAGCGCTGGGCCATCCTGCAGGACGCCTTCGCCCGCGAACAGGCGCCGCCAGCAGCTGTCGATCAACGGGGAGAACACATCATCCATGACACGCAACTCACTCAGTGCTGGGGCAGATCGACCTGCAGGCCCGCGGCTTTCCATTCGGGGTAACCGGCGGCGAGCCGCTGCGCGGTCAGTCCGGCCTCGCGCAGCATCGCCACCGCATCGTTGGAAAGCACGCAGTAGGGCCCGCGGCAATAGGCCACAATGTGGACGGCACGCGGTAGTTCATCCATCCGTGCACGCAATTCCGTAACGGGAATGTTCAGCGCGCCGGGCAGGTGCCCCAGCGAGAATTCTTCCTGTGGCCGCACATCCAGCAGCACCACACTATCTCGTTGCTGCAGCAGCTGTTCCACCGTCAGCCCATCCAATGCATCGCGGCGCAGCACGCTGTCGGCAATCACATCGTGCATTTCGCTGCGCTGGTGGTCGGCGTAGTCGCGCAGCGCGGCCATCAGGTTGCCCAGCGGGCCATCACCACTGCGGTAGAGGATGCGCTTGCCGTCGCGACGGGTCTGTACCAGGCCAGCGCGGCGCAGCTGCTGCAGATGCTGGGAGGTATTGGCTACCGACAGCCCCGTCAGTTCGGCCAGCCGTTCCACCGCGCGTTCACCCTGGGCGATGTGTTCCAGCAGGGCCAGGCGATGAGCATGGCCGAGGGTGCGGGCGATCTCGGCCAGTGCTTCCAGCGGCGACGGTGGCGGATCGGTTGCGGTGTTCATGCGGCTCACGCTAGCATCGCTCTATCATTCAAGCAAATAATTGAAGGTGTGCGATATGAGCGGGCTGGCGACATGGGCAGTGGATGCGGTATTGATCGGTGTGGGAGCGACCGCAGTGATGGATCTGTGGGCGCTGCTGCAACGGCGCCTGCTTGGCATTCCCTCGTTGGATTTCGCGATGGTGGGGCGCTGGCTGGGCCACCTGCCGCGCGGGCGCTTCCGCCACGATGGCATCGGCCGCTCGGCGGTGGTCGACGGTGAACGCGCGCTGGGCTGGACCGCGCATTACCTGATCGGGGTGATCTTCGCTGGGCTGCTGCTGGCGGTGGTCGGCACAGATTGGCTGCGTGCCCCTACCGTGCTGCCCGCACTGCTGTTCGGCATTCTCAGTGTGGCCGCGCCCTTCTTCATCCTGCAGCCGTGCATGGGCGCGGGCATCGCGGCATCGAAGACGCCTGCGCCGGGCAAGGCCCGCCTGCGCAGCCTGGTCGCACACAGTGTGTTCGGTCTGGGCCTGTATCTTGCAGCTGCGCTGCTGGCTGCAGTTGCCACGGAATGAGCGAGAATCCATGGGGTCACCGGCAACTGGAGCACCCCGGCATGCAGGCAACACCCGCAAGCAGCGACGGCATGCCGTTGCCATCGACGTGGCGCGAAGCGCTGGCCGGCGCGCGCATCGAGCGGCAGTCGATCGGGGTTTCGCGTGCGGACGTCGCTCGCGTGCATCGACCGGGGCAGGCCGATGCCTTCCTGAAATCGGAAGTGATCGATGCCTTCAGTGAGCTGGGTCATGAGATCGCCCGCCTGCGTTGGCTGCAGGCGCAGGGCCAGCCGGCGCCGACGGTGATCGCCACCGCCGAGGACGCGGGCCGGCGCTGGTTGCTGATGAGCGCGTTGCCGGGCCGTGATCTGGCGTCCTCGCCGGAACTCGCCCCGCAGCAGCTGGTGGAGGTGCTGGCCGACGCGCTGCGCGGGCTGCATGCCTTGCCGGTGGCGGCCTGCCCGTTCGACCAGCGGCTGGCGTCGCGTGTGCAGGCCGCGGTGGCGCGCGTCGAAGCGGGCCTGGTCGATGCCGATGATTTCGATGATGAGCGCCTGGGGCAGAGTGCGCAGCAGGTCGTTGCCGAGCTGCTCGCCAGCCAGCCCGCGCATGAAGATCTGGTGGTCAGCCACGGTGATGCCTGCCTGCCCAACCTGATGGTGGCCGAGGGCCGCTTCAGTGGTTTCATCGATTGCGGCCGGCTGGGTGTGGCCGACCGCTATCAGGACCTTGCGCTGGCCGCGCGCAGCATCGTCCACAACTTCGGTGACACGCGCTGGGTAGCCCCGCTGTTCCAGCGCTATGGCGCGGTGGCTGATGAGCGTCGGTTGGCGTTCTATCGGCTGCTCGACGAGTTTTTCTGAAGCTGCGCAGGGTCGGGTAGGGCGGCGCTGAACGGTGCCCTGCCGATGGATTTCGCCCCCTTTAAAAATGTACGAACGTTCGTTCACAATTGATGCCATGAACCGAACAGACCGCAACGAGCAACGTGTCACGCAAATCCTGCAGGCCGCCCTGCAGTGCTTCCTCGCCAAGGGATTCCACCAGACCAGCATGCGCGACATCGCGCAGGCTGCCGGGGTCAGCCTGGGCAATCTCTACAACCATTTCCCGGGCAAGGAGGCGATCATCCTTGCGGTAGCGGTGGCCGAGAGCGAAGAGCTGGCTCCGATGCTGCAGCGCCTGGCGGCCGCCGACGGTGAGCGGACACAGGTGATGGCCTTCCTGCAGGATTTCCATGCACTGTGCCGGCAGCCGGAATGGGCAACGCTTGCGGTCGAGGTGCTGGCCGAGAGTGCACGCAACCCTGCCGTGGCCGAGGCCTTTGCGACCAACCGCAGGCAGCTGCAGCAGGCGCTGGGCGATGCCCTGCAGCGTGTTGCGCAGCGCGAGCGGCGGCGACCCGCGCTGGCCCCGGCGCTGCAGGCGCAGGTGCTGTTGGATGCGATCGAAAGCGATGCGCTGCGTCGGGGGCTGGGCGAAGCCGATGGCACCCACGACGCATCGCTGGATCTTGGCCTGCTCGTGCTGCTGCTGGGGGCGCGTGCATGAGCGCTGCTGACCGGCGACTGCACGGGCTGGACCTGGCGCGTTACCTCGCACTGGCCGGCATGGTGCTGGTCAACTTCCGCCTGGCGATGGCCGTGCCGGCAGAGGGTGAGGGTTGGCTGGCAGGGTTCTTCCATCTGCTGGAAGGCAAGGCCTCGGCGACGTTCGTCACCCTGGCCGGTCTTGGCCTGGTGCTGGCAACGCAGCGGCAGGGTTGGTGGCCGGCCAGTGTGCAGACCTGGCGGCGCGCATTGTTCCTGATGGTGCTGGGCCTGCTCAACCTGACCCTGTTCCCGGCCGATATCCTGCACTACTACGCGGTGTATTTCGCGTTGGCCGTGGTGTGGCTGCGCGCCTCGCCGCGGGTGTTGCTGGGCAGCATCGTGGGCCTGGCGGCCTGTTCGTTCTGGGCGTTGCTGCACTGGGATTACAGTCAGGGATGGAACTGGCAGACGCTGGAATACGCCGGTCTGTGGCAATGGCCGGGCGCGGTCCGCAACCTGCTGTTCAATGGCTTCCATCCGCTGCTGCCGTGGCTGTGCTTCTTCCTGTTGGGGATGCTGCTGGCACGCCTGCAACTGTCGCAGCCGAGGGTCCAGCGCGCGCTGCTGGTGCTGGGTTTGCTGCTGATCGGCGCCGGCCATGGTGTGCAGCATCTGGCCCAGGGAACGCCGTGGCAGGCGTGGTTGGGAACGCAGCCGATGCCGCCGGGTCCTGCCTATGTGCTGACCGGGGCGGGCACGGCCTGCAGTGTGATTGCCGCCTGCCTGTGGCTCACGCGGGTACACCCGGGTGACTGGCTTGAGCCCTTCACGGCGGCGGGACGCATGACCTTGACCCTGTATGTCGGCCACATCCTGCTGGGCATGGGCACGCTGGAAAGCCTGGGCCTCCTGGGCGGCAGCGCGTCGTTGGCCTCGGTACTGCTGTGGGCACTGCTGTTCCTGATGCTCGCGACTGCTGCGGCGTGGCTGTGGTCATGGCAGTTCGCGCGCGGTCCGCTGGAGGCGGTGATGCGCCGTATTGCAGGCTAGTCCTTTGGTCGCGCCGCACGATGTTGTGACGGACATGTCTGTGTCGCAGCGAAGTCATCTGCGATAGTGGCGGCAGGTAATACTTTCCGCTTGCATCCATGTCATTCGCTTCGGCGCAGCATCTCGGCGAAGTCCTTCAGCAATCCTATGGCATCACGGCCACTGCGGTGGTGCCGCGCCCGGTGGGCGCCGACGCCAATGCCAGCGTGTATCGCATCGATGCGCGGCACGGGCAATGGTGGCTGAAATGCCGGAACTACCAGGTTGATCCCTCGGTCTGGGACAGCCTGCATTGGCTGCGCGGCACCCTCGGCATAGACGAAATCGTCGCGCCATGGCCGGCGCTGACCGGTGGCGCGTCGGTGCAGCGCTGGGGCCTGCAGTTCACCCTGTTCCCCTATATCGAAGGCCAGTCCGGCTTCGAGGCGGCGCTGAGCCGCACGCAGTGGCGGCGGCTGGGGGAGGTCTTGCGACGCCTGCACGGTGCGCGGCTGCCTCCGGAGTTGCAGCAGGCATTGCCGATCGTACGGCTGGAAACCGCGGCGCTGGAGACGGTGGGGCAATGGTTGGCCGGTGAAGGGCTGGCGGTGGCGCAGGATGGGCTGGGGCGCGCATTCGCTTCGGTCTGGGATCAACAGCATGCGCGCATCGCGGCACTGCATGCGCATGCGCTGGAGCTGCGCGCTGCATTGAAGGAGGCGCCGGTCGACCTGCATCTGTGCCACACCGACCTGCATGCCGGCAATCTGCTGATGGGCAACGATGGCGGTCTGCATCTGATCGACTGGGATGGCCTGTCACTGGCGCCGCGCGAGCGCGACCTGATGTTCATCGGTGGCGCCGTGGGCGGTCGCTGGGGTCGCGAGAATCCGCTCGATTTCGCGGAGGGTTATGGCGGCGACCTTGGGGATCCGCGCTGGATCGCGTGGTACCGGCACTGGCGCATCCTGCAGGACCTGATCGAGTTCCAGCAGGTGCTGCTGGGCAGCGACGGTGAGGAGCGCTCGCCGCAGCTGCGCCGGCAGTCGCTGCACTACCTGGGTGAGCAGTTCGCGCCGGGCAATGTGTTCGATGCTGCGGAGCGGGTGTATAGCGCGTTGGATTAGGTTCTGGGCCGTTGCCAGGATCGCCCGGGTAGAGTCGACTATCGCGCGCAGCGCGGGTTTTGCAGGCTCCGAACGGAAAGCAGTCGACTAACCGTCGACTCTACCAAGGGCTTGTCCATCGAGGCGGTTTTCATTCGGCGGGCTTGGCTGCTGCCGAGGCCGCTGCGCTTGCGGCGCGGCGCGACAGCACGGCCTCGCGGTGGGCGATGTAGGCGTTGGCGGCGAGGATGATGCCGGCGCCGATGATCGTCCAGCGGTCCACGGTTTCGTTGAACAGCAACCAGCCGCACAGCGTCACCAGCGGCAGCTGCAGGAAGCTGATCGGCGTCAGCGCCGAGACTTCGCCCAGGCGCAGTGCGCGCGTCCACAGCAGCTGGCCGATGGTGCCGAGCACGCCGGTGGCCAGCAGCCACAGCCAGGCGAAGCCGGTCGGCCAGACCCAGACGAACACTGCCGGGATCAGCGACAGCGGCACCCAGAACACGTAGGTATAGAGCACCACGGTGTCGGCGCTGTCGACGCGGGTCAGCTGCTTGATCTGGATCGCCACCAGCGAACTGAGCACGGCCGCACCCACCGCCACCAGGCTGCCCGCAGTGAAGCCCGCCGTACCGGGGCGGACGATCACCAGCACACCGATGAAGCCGACCACCACCGCGGCCCAGCGGCGCACACGCACGGTCTCGCCCAGCCACAGCACGGCGGCGATGGTGACGAACAACGGTGTGGAGTAGGAGAGCGAGACCGCCTGCGCCAACGGCAGATGGCCCAGGGCCCAGAATGCGCACAGCATCGAACCCAAGCCGATCGCACTGCGCACGAAATAGCGCGGCAGCTGCTGGGTCTTCAGCGGTGCGTGACCCGGCCGCAGCAGCATCGGCAGCAGCGCCAGCAGGCCGAAGGCATTGCGGAAGAACGCCACTTCCTGGGTTGGCACGTAACGGGTGGCATAGCGGATTGCCACCGCCATCAGGCCGAATGCCATCGTGCTGCCGAGCATCAGCAGCGCCGCCCGCATCGGGGTGGCGCTGGGGGAGAGGGCGGGGCTGTTCACCACTGTGCGCCGAGCAGGCGGGGCTCCGGTTCGATCGGCACGCCGAACTTCTCCAGCACCGAGGCCGAGATGCGACGCGCCAGCGCCAGCAGCTCAGCGCCGGTGGCGTTGCCGTGGTTGACCAGCACCAGCGCGTGGCTCGGCGCCACGCCGGCATCGCCTTCGCGGAAGCCCTTCCAGCCGCAGGACTCGATCATCCATGCCGCCGAGACCTTGCGCTTGCCGTCCTGATCGGACGGGAACACCGGCAGCTCGGGGAAGTGCTGCAGTAGCACGTCGACCTGTTCCAGCGGCAGCACCGGGTTCTTGAAGAAGCTGCCGGCATTGCCGAGCACATCCGGGTCGGGCAGCTTGCGGCGGCGGATCGCGATCACCGCATTGGCCACGTCCACCGCGCTCGGCAATTCCACGCCCTGCGCCTGCAGTTCCTCGCGGATGCCGGCGTAGTCCATGCGCAGATCGTGCAGCAGCGGCAGCTTAAGTTCGATGGCGGTGATCAGGTAGCGATCCGGTTGCTGCTTGAACACGCTGTCGCGGTAGGCGAAAGCGCATTGTTCATTGTCCAGCCGCACCCAGGCCTGCTCCTCGCAATCCCAGGCTTCGACCGCCTGGATGAACTCGCCAACCTGCGCGCCGTAGGCGCCGATGTTCTGGATCGGCGCGGCACCAGCCGTACCGGGAATCAGGGCCAGGTTTTCCAGCCCGGACAGGCCTTCCTGCAGCGACCACATCACCAGGCCATGCCAGGGCACGCCGGCACCGGCGCGGATCACCGCATGATCGGCGCGGTGTTCGAGGAAGCTGATGTCGCGGTTGCCGAACACCAGTACGGTGCCGGGGAGGTCTTCGGCGATCAGCACGTTGCTGCCGGCACCCAGCACCAGCAGCGGGCCGCTGGCCACGTCGGGCAGCGCCAGCACTTCCGGCAGCAGTGCGGCATCGTGCAGTTCCAGCAGTTGGGCTGCGCTGGCCTGCACGTGGAAGGTGTTCAGTGCCTGTAGCGGCGCGTTGCGGGTGAGCGTCCAGCGCAGCGGGGCATTGCCATCGACGGTATCCATGGGCGCGCTCACAGCGGGGCCACCGCGCCGCGGCTCGGCGCTTCGCGGCGGCGACGGATCGCCTCCACGCACTCCGATACCAGCGACGGGCCACGGAAGATCAAGCCGCTGTAACACTGCACCAGCGCCGCACCAGCAGCCATCTTGGCCACCGCATCGGCACCGGACAGGATGCCGCCGACGCCGATCAGCGGCACCGATTCGGGCAGGCGCGCGCGCAGGCGGCGCAGCACCAGCGTGGACTGCTCCAGCACCGGCGCACCGGACAGGCCACCGGCTTCGTTGGCCAGCGGGTCGCCGGCCACCTTGCTGTGGTCGACGGTGGTGTTGGTGGCGATCACGCCGTCCACCTGCAGTTCGCCCAGCACGCGTGCGGCGGCGTCGATGTCGCGCTCGCTGAGGTCCGGTGCAACCTTCACCAGCATCGGCACGCGGCGGCCATGCCGGGCGGCCAAGCTTTCCTGGCGCTCACGCAGCTGGCTGACCAGTTGGCGCAGCGAGGTTTCTTCCTGCAGTTCGCGCAGGCCGGCGGTATTCGGCGAGGAAATGTTGACGGTGATGTAGTCGGCCAGCGGGTACACCTTGTCCAGGCAGGCGATGTAGTCATCTGCGGCCTGTTCGTTGGGGGTGTCCTTGTTCTTGCCGATGTTGATGCCGAGCATGCCGCGACGGTTGCGCACGCGCTCGACGTTGCGCACCAGCGCATCCACGCCCGCATTGTTGAAGCCCATGCGGTTGATGATCGCATTGTGTGCGGGCAGGCGGAACAGCCGCGGCTGCGGGTTGCCGGCCTGCGGGCGCGGGGTGATGGTGCCGATCTCGACGAAGCCGAAGCCCAATGCGAACAGTGCGTCGATGTGCTCGCCGTTCTTGTCCAGGCCGGCGGCCAGGCCGACCGGATTGGGGAAGGTCAGCCCGAACACCGTGCTGGGCATCGGCGCGATGCGTGCGGCCAGCAGCGGCGTGGTGCCGGTGCGATAGGCCAGGTCCAATGCGGACAGGCCGAGGCCGTGGGCGCGCTCGGCGTCGAGCGAGAACAGGAAGGGGCGGGCAAGCGAATACATGCGTCGGTTCAGTCCAGCGTGCCGAGGAAGGCTCGGGTTCGATATTCAAAAGCAACCTGGCCGTCGACCGCATGGGCGGCGAACAGGTCCTGCAAAGCGTCGATCATCGGCGCGTGGCGCGGATGACCGGATTGGGGGGCATAGGAGGAGGACAGCAGGCGCCCGCGCAGAGCGTCGAAGTCCAGGTGCTGCACGTTGGGCAACTCCACCATGCCGCGCAGGCCTGCGCCGAACCAGGCCAGCATGGTGGCGTCATCCTGGTAGCGCTCAGCCACAGCGGAGTAGTCGGTACCGTAGTCCAGCAGCAGCTGTTCGTAGCCGACCAGGAACGGGCTGGCATCGAGCAGGCGCGAGTTCCAGTAGATCAGTGCCAGGCCACCGGGGCGCAGGATTCGCTGCCATTCGGCGCGCACCGCCACGGTATCGAACCAATGGAAGGCCTGTGCGACGCTGACCAGATCAATGCTGGCGTCGGCCAGTCCGGTGGCCTCGGCGCGGCCGTCGACTGCGGAAAAGTCCGGATACTGCGGCGCCAGCCACTGTTCGGCGGCGCCTCGCATGGCCGCATTTGGCTCAACCGCAACAACGGGATGACCGCTGGCCAGAAACTGACGGCTGGAGATGCCGGTGCCGGCGCCGATATCGGCGACCAGAGCCTCGTGGCTGACGCCCATCGGACCGTGCAGCCAGTCCAGCAGGGCCGGCGGGTAATCGGGTCGATAGCGGACGTAATCTGCGACGCGGCTGCTGAAGCGTTCAGTGCTGTCGGAGGCGGTCATGGCAGTCAGTTCGACATCGCAGCGAGCCAGGCCAGGCCGCCGAAGAACAGGATGAAGACCAGGATGGCGGCGATCACTGCGCCGACCATCACCCAGCCCAGCACCAGTCCGGTGACGGCCAAGCCATCGCCTTCCAGTTCATGGGGGCGGCGGCGGATCTCGGCGCGGGCCATGTGGCCGGTGATGATGGCCACGATGCTGGCCACGAAGGGCAGGATGGTCCAGCTGGCGATGCCCATGACCAGGCTGACCACGGCCAGGGCGCTTGTCTGTCGGGGTGCCACGCTCATCGGGGTCCTCCTTGGCAGTACGCACATGATAGTGCCTCTGCCCTGGCAATCCCATGCCCGGCGGATGCGATGGCAGGCGTCGACCTTGGTCGACGAAGGGCATTTCAGCCAGGGTAGGCGTCGACCTTGGTCGACGAAAGGCATGCCAACCAAGGTTGGCAGCTACCGGAGTGCCGGTGTCAGCCCATCAACACCTGGCCGCCGTCCACGTTGAGCACGCTGCCGGTGACCCAGCGCGCCAGCGGCGAGCACAGGAACAGGGCGGCATCGGCGATCTCGCGCGGGTGGCCGAAGCGGCCGAAAAGGATCTTCGCCAAGGTGCCGTGGTACAGGGCCGGGTCTTCGGTGCGGCGGCGGTCCCAGAGGCCGTCATCGAACTCGATCGAGCCCGGTGCGATGGCATTGACCCGGATCCTGTCCTTGGCCAACGCAAGGGCCTGCGAAGTGGTGTAGTGCGAAAGCGCGGCCTTGGCGGCGGCGTAGGGGGCGCCACCGGGGCGCGGCTGCTGCGCGGCAATCGACGACAGGTTGAGAATGCAGGCGTCGCTGGATGCGCGCAGCCAGGGCAGGGCCATGCGCGAGGCACGCACGGCCGCCATCAGGTCGATCTGCAGGCTGGCGGCCCAGCCATCCTCATCGTCGGCCATGCCGTAGCCAGTGGCGTTGTTGACCAGCACGTCGATGCCACCGAGTGCATCGGCGGCGGCCTGCAGCCAGGCCTGGATCTGGCCGGGATCGGCCAGATCGGCAGGAAGCGTGTGCAACTCGACGCCCTGTGCCCGTGCATCGGCACGCAGGGCATCCAGGCCGGCCTGGCCGCGCGCGCAGACCGAGACCTGCGCACCGGCGCCGGCAAACGCCAGCGCCATTTCACGGCCAATGCCCTTGCTGCCGCCGGCAATCAACACGCGGCGGCCGGTGAAATCGAGGGTCGGGGCCCCTGCGGGGGTCCGACCCTTCGCTGGGGTCAGATCCCCGGAGGGGCTCTGACCCACAGACGTGTCCGCGTCGTTTGCCATCACAGATCGAACTTGATGCCCTGCGCCAGCGGCAGCGAATCCGAATAGTTGATGGTGTTGGTCTGGCGACGCATGTAGACCTTCCACGCATCCGAGCCGGACTCGCGGCCACCGCCGGTGTCCTTCTCGCCACCGAAGGCGCCGCCGATCTCCGCACCGGACGTGCCGATGTTGATGTTGGCGATGCCGCAGTCGCTGCCGGCGGCCGACAGGAACTTCTCGGCGGTCTTCAGGTTCTGGGTGAAGATCGAGGACGACAGGCCCTGCGGCACGCCGTTCTGCATATCGATGGCTTCGTCGATGCTGTCGTATGGCATCACATACAGGATCGGCGCGAAGGTCTCGTGCTGGACCACGGCGTCGCTGTTCTTCAGGCCGGAGACAATCGCCGGCAGCACGAAGTTGCCTGCGCGGTCGATGCGGGTACCACCGGTTTCGATGGTGCCGCCGGCGGACTTGGCCTGGGCGATGGCATCGAGGAACTGCTGCACGGCGCCATCGCTGTTCAGCGGGCCCATCAGGTTGGCGGCATCGGTCGGGTCACCGATCTTGCCTTCCACCTGCTTGTAGGCCTTGACCAGCGTGGCCAGCACGTCGGCGTAGATCGAGCGGTGCACGATCAGGCGGCGGGTGGTGGTGCAGCGCTGGCCGGCGGTACCGACCGCACCGAACACGATGCCCGGCACGGCCAGCTTCAGGTCGGCGGTTTCGTCCAGGATGATGGCGTTGTTGCCACCCAGCTCCAGCAGGCAGCGGCCGAGGCGGCGCGCGACCTTCTCGTTGACCGTGCGGCCGACCTGGGTCGAGCCGGTGAAGCTGATCAGCGGCACGCGACGGTCATCGACCATCTTTTCCGACAGCGCCGTGCCGGCATCGTTGATCAGGAAGAAGATGTCCGGGAAGCCGGCTTCGCGCAGGGCGTCGTTGCAGATCTTCAGCGAGGCGATGGCGGTCAGCGGCGTCTTGTTGGACGGCTTCCAGATGCACACGTCGCCGCAGATGGCGGCCAGGAACGAATTCCAGCTCCACACCGCGACCGGGAAGTTGAAGGCCGAGATGATGCCGACCAGGCCCAGCGGGTGGTACTGCTCGTACATGCGGTGGCCGGGGCGCTCGGAATGCATGGTGTAGCCGTACAGCATGCGGCTCTGGCCCACGGCGAAATCGGCGATGTCGATCATCTCCTGCACTTCGCCATCGCCTTCCGGCTTGCTTTTGCCCATTTCCAGGGCAACCAGCGAACCCAGGGCGTCCTTGTGCTTGCGCAGTGCTTCGCCGCACAGGCGCACGGCTTCGCCGCGGCGCGGGGCCGGCGTGGTGCGCCAGATCTTGAAGGCTTCCTGGGCCCGGGCGACGACGGTCTCGTACTCGGCCTCGGTGGTGGCGCGGACCTGTGCGATCGGCTCGCCGGTGGTCGGGTTGACCGGGGTGATCAGCTCACCACTGGTCGCGCTCGACCACTCCCCGTTGCCCAGGTACGTGCCAGCGTTGATCGCGTCCAGGCCAAGGGACTTGAGCAGCTCGGAAGACATGCAGACTCCTGTGTTTCGTTACGTTGTTTGGCGCCATCGCGGGCAGGTGGGGGACGCGATGAACAGAGCCGGCGATGGTAGCAGAGGGAGGTTGCTGGGCTTTGGTGCGGTGCGGGGTGGAACCGCACCGATAGGCCATCCCTGTGTGGGGTGCCTGTTCAGGCAGGCAGGGCTTCGTCCATTGCGCGCGCGGGTTCAGGGATGGCCGGTTGTGGCGACCATGCGGGAGGATTGCGATGCCACTGCCAGGCACTGGCGATGATCGGTGCCAGTTCGGTCCAGCGCGGCTGCCAACCCAGGATCTCGCGAGCCCGGACAGAGGACGCCACCAGGCTGGCCGGATCGCCCGGTCGGCGTTTCGCCATCTCAAACGGAATTTCGCGCCCGCTGACCGCTGCAGCGGCTGCAATCACCTCATGGACGGAGAAACCCTTCCCATTGCCTAGATTGAAGGCGTGCGCGCCGGGCGTGTGCTCCATGTACTCAAGTGCCAGCGCGTGGGCCCGGGCCAGGTCCTGCACGTGTACATAGTCGCGCACGCAGGTGCCATCGGGCGTTGCGTAGTCATCGCCGAACACCTTCATGGCGTTGCCGATGCCCAATGCGGCACGCAGGACATTGGGGATCAGGTGGGTTTCGCAGGCATGGGCCTCGCCGATGCCGTGGTCGGGCAGGGCGCCTGCGGCATTGAAGTAGCGCAGGCAGGTCGAACGCAGGCCGTAGGCAGTGGCTGCGTCAGCGAGGATCCGCTCTGCCATCAGCTTGCTGGCGCCGTAGGGGTTGATGGGCGCCTTGGGGTGGTCCTCATCGATCGCGTCCGACTGTGGATTGCCGAATACCGCAGCGGTGGAGGAGAACACGATGCGATCGATGTTGTGGCGCCGCATGGCGGCCAGCAGGTTCAGTGTGCCAGTGACGTTGTTGGCGTAGTAGGCATAAGGATCAGCAACGGACTCACCGACCAGCGAGCGGGCAGCGAAGTGCATCACGGCATCGAACTGGCGACCATCGAGAGCGCGTTCGAGCGCTTCGGGATCCAGCAGGTCGGCTTCCAGCAGTTCGCCCCAACGAACCGCGTCGCGGTGGCCGGTGGACAGGTTGTCGAGCACGGTTACGGAGTGGCCGGCCTCGGCCAGGTACTGGGCCATGTGGCTGCCGATGTAGCCGGCGCCGCCGCAGATGAGAACCTTCATATTCTTCCCTAAAGGCTAATTGGATCAGGCTTCCTTGCGGATCTTTGCCTGGATGAAAGACGAGAGCTCTTCCCTGAATCGATCAGGCCCAAACTTCTCAGCCCTCGCACGGCATGCGGTAGCCGAAATGGGCCTTGGACGCGCCTCAAAACGAGCGATGGCATCATTGATCGCTTCAACGGATTGCTCGTGGAAAAACAATCCCGTGGCCACGTCGGGGTCGTCGCTTTCTACAACTGTCTCGAGCGCGCCTCCTTTTGCAAATGCGATGACGGGAGTTCCGGAGGCCATCGCCTCAAGCGGGACGATGCCGAAATCCTCTACGCCAGGAAACACCAAAGCTCTCGCATTGGCCAAGTGCTCCTTCAGTGCAGGGAACGGTTGCCGCCCGAGAACGATGACTCGATCCGTTGCCCGCGCCTGCATGGCCGCCAGTTGCTCACCTTCACCGATGATGACCAGGCGCTTCCCGCTGCGAAGGAACGCATCCATTACCAGATCAGCTTTCTTGTAGGCAGTTAACTGGCCGAGGAGCAGGTAATAGTCCTGCTTCTCGGCGCGCGCTTCAAAGTCGTCTACCTCAACCGGAGGGTGGATGACCTCAGCGCTTCGGCGATAGCACTTGTCTATGCGGCGTGCGATGAACTTCGAGTTTGCAATGAAGTGATCAACGCGAGAGGCCGACACGGAATCGGTGATTCGCATGTAATGCATCAATGGTCGCATCAACAGCCTGGTCAGCCATCCAGCATCCGCGAGATATAGCCGATACATGTCCCAGACATACCGCATCGGGCTATGGCAATAGCAGATGTGTACTGCATCAGGATGTGTAATGACGTTCTTCGCGGGCCCGGACTCGCTCGATATGATCAGGTCGTAGCCGGTAAGGTCCAGTTGCTCCAAGGCAATGGGCATGAACGGAAGATACTTCTGATAGCGCTTTCGAGCTCCAGGCAGTCTGGATACAAAAGTTTTCTGCACCCGACGCCCCGCAAGGTGCTTATGTTCTATCTCTGGGCTTGCAACATGTGTGAAGACATCGGCCTCTGGATAGAGCCTGAGTAGTTGCTCAATTACCTTTTCACCGCCTCGCCAAGTGACGAACCAGTAATGGATGATCGCTACTTTCATTCTTTCAGTACTTTCTTGTAAATGGCGGCGGTCTCCATTGCGACGACCTTCGATGAGAATTTGTGCAGCTGCGAATGAAGTGCCTGCTCCGAGAGTGCCTTCTGAAGCGGCTTTTCGTGTGCAACACGCAGTAGTGCGGCTGTGGCCGAGCCGACGTCTCCCAGCGTGTAGAGAAGCCCGACGCCATGTTTACGTACAAGCTCGACATGTCCAGTAACATCCGACAGAACAGAAGGAATACCCAAGGACATTGCTTCCAGCACAGCCAGAGGAAGGCCTTCCCACCGCGAAGTTGAGAGATAGACGTCCGCGGCCGCCAAGTAGTTCAATGGGTTATCAACCTGACCGAGGAAAGTGATGTTGCTCACTCCCTCTGATGCGGCGCGCTCTGCTAGCGTCGGAGAGTCAACGCCGGAACCTATCCAGATGAAGTGCATATCTGGCAGAGCTTTTGCAATGGCATATGCTTCCGGCATGTTCTTCTGATAGTCGAATCGACTGACGGTGACGGCGATGGGCCTATCGTCCTGCACGCCCAACTTTTGGCGCGCTCGGGCGCGCATATCGCTGATTTCACTTGATGTGTGGCTGACTACGCCATTGGAGATAACGGTCGATGGCCGCTTCCGCCACAATCCAATCGCCCGCGCCTGCGACTTCTCTTCGTCTGATACGTGAATTACGTGACTCACCCAGAGTGAACTCACATTCTCATAAAGGTTATAGAGCTTTCCGCTGATTCGGCCGTATTCCCCGACGTGAATTCCATGCGCAGTATGAATGCCTGGAATCCCTGCTACTGCGGAAATAAATCGGGCATACAGTCCCGCACCCTTGCCATGTGCGTGGATAATGTCAATTCCTTTGCGGCGCGCATACATGGCCAAGCGCCAAGCCCGACGAAAATCGAACTTTCTGTGGGGAATGCGGAACATTCGGTCGCCAGCAATTTCGTTGAATCGAGCCCAATATGGCTTGTCATCAGGGCAGGCCACGTATGGCATGATCCAGTCCGCGCCGTCACGCATAAGCAATTCCAGATGTCGTGGCCCGCCGCCGTGGTCGGCGCGGGCCGTGATCATTAGGACCTTGATTGATGAGGGGTGGGGAATATTCATGGCGCATCTGGCAGAAGGGGTAGGCAGCTTGTTGGTGCGTTGCTGGTTGGCTGAACGATGCGTTCCCGCCTCAGCTATTGCGGTGCTTAATTCGTGTTTTCATCTATAAGCGGAAATGGTGCCCGATCTTGGTGTTGAAATCGCCATTCCGAGAATTAGGGCGAGAAGCGGGTCTTCAATAATATTAACAACGATTCCATATAGAAGAATAAATATAGTTAGGCTATATACTAAATTTCCTTGCGCTGGATCTGCAAGAGCCGATACTGCTCTCCTCGTCAGGAGAATGAGGAGCATGATTGCAAGGGGCACTCCGGCTGTGACTGTGAGATAGACGAAGATATTGTCTCCGGGCAAATAGTTGGCTGGCTCAAAGTACATTTGAGCAGCTCCAATGCCCCCAATTGATCGACCAAAAATCCACTCCAAGGGTGCGTGAATGAGTGCAAATGAGTCAGGCCACATCCAGGTCAGGCGGTCTCCAAAGCTCGCAAATAAAACTGCATCAGTGAAGTTCTCAATCTTCGAGTCATAGTCAATAAAAAGGGTCGAAACCGGGGCGAGCATCGCCACGGTGGCGATTGCCCAAGCAATGATATTCCAGGCTATTCGGGTGAATCTACGTGCGAAAGGAATGTGTCTGCTGAGAAAAAAGATGGAAAGAATTACCCAGGCCCCAGCAGGGCCTTTGGACGTCGTCAAAAAGATCGCGTATCCGGCCAGAAGCCAGATGAAGAGCTTAAGCCATACTCGGCCCTGAGTAGCGACGATCCAGATGCCGAAAACGAGAATTTGCGCCGCAGCGCTGAAGGATGCTCTGGAAAATCCGGCATATCGCTCGATGCCAAATGCGGTCCATTGTCTAGATATCTCAACGCTCGCCTCGCCCAAATCAAGTCGCATTCCCTCCCATGGGAATTCCAATGACGTATCCAGAAATATTCCGATTGTCGCTGAGAAGAATAGAAATAGTATGGGGGTTCTGAAATGCTGCGCATTGCCGAGAACGTCTTGCGAGACGATCATTCCAAACGCAAGTGGCGTGAGAATCCAAAGCCCAAATGTGACCTGGTTTACTGAGCCTATGCTTGCAATCCCATAGATAAAAGCGACGGCAATCAAAATAAAGGTAACTGCAGACCTTCTGGTCAGGCGCCTTCCACTGCTAAGCAGCAACGGAATGGTTAGAAAGAGCACTAACTTCGGTAAGTAAATGAGCGCAGGAAAGCCTGCGGAGTCTAGCGCAAGCCTGAATGGAGCCTCAAATACAAGTGAAGTCAAAAATAAGATTGCAGCGAAACTCGCAATGCTTCCAATTTTCGCGCCTTGCCGCTTCTTCTGGTCGAAGTTCGGCGCTGCCGTAAGCTCGTTCATGCTGATTGCTTATTGGTAAGCAGGGACTGATAGATGCTCACATATCGCGAGGCCCAGCTTGGGACATCGATAAACGGGTGTGAGCTCAGTTTGGCTTGGGTGCTCATCATAGAGAGTATCTCGGAATTCTCCGCCATTGCTTTTATCGCAGTCACGAGCTCGGTCTTACTAGTCGGGTCGTAAAGAAGGCCGTTTACTTCATGATGAATCATTTCGGGGATGCCTCCCCTCCTTGACCCAATCACGGGCTTTCCGAACGCGAATGCTTCAGCCACCACCATTCCAAGTGGTTCGTTCCACAACGATGGAACTATAAGTGCGTCAATAAAGGGATAAAAATCTCTCGGATTGGTTCTGCCAATGAATAGAATGCGATCATCGGAGGCGCGGTTCTTGAGAGCTTCAATGTAATCGGGTTCTCCGGTTCCGCCAATCACAAGTCTGACTTTATGATTAGGGTATCCAGTGAAGGAGTCTATTAGATTTTCAATTCCCTTTGCTGAGTCAAGTCTTCCAATGAACCCGAATACAACTTCGTCCCTGGGCGGGGATTCTGCATCAATCCCTAGCGGGCGAGGGTCGCGAGCATTGTGAATAACATGCTTGCTCGCCACACGGGAGAATCTGCCCAGTTCGATATGCCGTTGCAGGATATACTGGCTTACGCCCACTACCGCAGAGACATAATTGCTGTCCTCCGCATGGTAATTTCTGAGGATTAAACATTTCCCGCATGGTGTATGGCAGTTTATTCCTTTGGAAAACATCGCGCTGTTTGCGCAGACGGAGTAATGGTCATGCAGAACCTGTACGATTGGGATCCCGTGTTTTCGGATTGTTTTCCAAGCTAGCGCCGACCAACCTGGTAGATTATGAACTGAGGCGATGTCTGGCTTCTCGATCTCCAGAACCCGGCGGAGATGGCGTTGCATCAGCGGGTTGCGATAATCAATTCCATGCCACATAATTTTGGCGGCTTGCGAGCGTTTCTTCTTGCTTCCGGGCCAGTAAATATTCGCTAGGCCTGCTTTCCAAATCGTTATTCCGTCTCGCTGGGTCCTGTGGAGTCCGCTTGTGGCGGATGTCGAAAGAATCACGCAGTCGTGACCGGCCGCCACAAGTCCGCGCACTAGCGTCCATAGCGTGAATTCTGTTCCTCCGCCATCCGACGGGTCATCAAAGGTATTAATGAATATTATTTTCACAAGCTGAATTTTCCACTTTTCCCAAGTTTGCCAGCTAGTCCGTCAGTAATGGCGCGTTTGAGAATTGAATGTCGCTGTTGGGCGCGAAGCCGAGCGGACATCGCTGAGAGAATTAGCAGGTATACAGCACGATTGAGTGCCTTCATTGTCCTGCTGCCGCCCATTGAATGGTTGAAGAAGAACGTAGAGTTCCGCGCGGCGTAGTAGGCCCTGGCGTCGCCCGACCCCATGAGTAGTGCCGCCATCGACGAGCCGAAGTCTTCCTTTACGTTCCATGACGACTCGATGTCTTCCATTTTCGCCTCCGGAAGAAGCAGGATTCTTCCTCCTGTAGCAGTTATACGATAAGACCATTCGCTATCATCCGCGTAGAGGATGAAATCCTCTCGTGGAAAGCCAATCTTTATAAGATCGTTGAGTCTGATCAACATTCCGCTATAGGGTGCGTAGTCTAGTCGGACAGGATCTGTCCCAGGTTCGCGCCTTTCCAGGGCCCCTAGCTTGGATCTCCGCCAAATCTTTCGGGGTAGGTCAAGTACGTGGAATCCGAGGAAGCTGGATCTTCGATGATTTATCTCGCCCGTTGGAGCATTTGTTGCTATTAGCGGCTGGTGCTCGGGACGGTAGGCGAGCATCGCTGTGATGCCGTCGCATTTCGGCTCCTCCAACTTGTGTCTACTAAGTAGCGCTGCAAGGCACCCTTCACTTGGAACGTTATCGTCGTCGAGGATCCATGCAAATTCTGCATTCATTTGGCAGGCCGCCCTCATTCCAGCTGAGAAGCCTCCGGCACTTCCAACATTAGAGGGAAGGCTTATGACGGTTATCGGAGGGAGTGCGGGCAGCTGTTCTAGTTCCTTAACGTCCCAGTCGGAGCCATTGTCGACGACCACAATGGCATGGACGCGCTCACGAGATGCTGCTTGTAGGGCCTGCATAAGGAGCGGTCTGCGCGACGCGTAAGTGACGGTTACCGCAATTACTCTAGTATGTTCATTGGGGGGAGGATGCATCATGAGCTGGCAGCTTGGCCTTTGCGCTGAGAGCCCCAGAGGGCATTTGCTATGTCGGGGTGGTGCTTGCGGATTCCGACTACTCTGATCCCGGCTACGAGGAACTCACTCCAGACTGCCAGTATGCATACTCCAACCGCGCTGAGCGAAAGTGCTACAGGATAGAGTAGTGCTAAGTGCAGCAGGGCTGGTACTAATATGCTGACAACAAGCAGCCGACTCGCTTTGAACTGAACAAGTACCTGCGACCCCAGTACGTTGTTAATTGCGATTAGGAGTGGGATGAATGACATGATCTTTATTAAATTTCCTGCAGCTTGGAATTCAGGGCCGAAGAGCAGGTTGGAAATATGTTCTGAGAACAGGAGTATTCCCAGGCTTACCGCGAAAATTGCGGCGGACTGTATTCTTATAAGCTTTCGCAGAAGAAGAAGGGCTTTGCTTCTTGACTGCAAAAGCGTAGATGCAATGTGTGGATAGATTGCTTGGGAGATTGGTGAGATTAAACTTTGAACTGCTTTGATGAATTTCTCCGCGGCCGCGTATTGCCCGACAAGCATTGGCGGGGCGACAAGGGCGAGAAATATGACATTGCTTCCTGTGTATAGTATGCCGCCCGCTGTGGCAAGGAATACATGCCATCCATCCCTGAGTTCGCCAATGACCTGACGAAGTACAGGTAGCTTCGGTGAAACTTTCATTTCTCTGGGCAGGACTACGAAAGATATTAGGGCCGCCAATACTGTGGCAGCGCCCTGTAGTCCCACGGCGATACGAAAATCCTGAGGATTTTGTACAAGTACAAATATTGATGCAGTAGTGGTTAGGCGGGCTGCTATCATTATCAGTGAGACCTGTTTCATTTTCTGCAGTCCTTGGAATAGCCATAGTGGGAACATTAACGTTCCCAGGACTGCTGTGTACGAAGCTAGGATCAATACATAATCGCCGTCAAGCCCGGGAGTGATCGCCGCGGCCAAGGTCATTGCTAGAAGTGAAATCGCTGCCAGTATCAGTTTTGCTGCATATACGCTTGCGGCTAGTTGGGATATCTCATCGATATTTCCCCTTGCCTCTACCACTTTCTTTGTTGCGCTAAGATTGAAGCCGTAGTCGGTCAGGATTACAAAATAGACGGCGATCGCTTGCGCTACCGCAGCTTTGCCGAAATTTTCTGGCCCGAGAGTTCTTGTCAGGTATGGAATGGTCAGTAGCGGGAGTGCGTAGTTTGCTCCCTGAAGTGCGAAGAGTGAGACAATGTTCTCACTGAGCTTTGACCTAGTTTTCATTCTGGTAGTCGGGTGCGTTCTGTTCCGTTTTCATCCGCGGTCCAATATTCAGCGGAAAGGCTGTGCAAGGTTGGATGATTTCTAGTACGCGTTCTTGTTAATGAACCCCTTGAAGATCGTCAAAAAGACAATCTTCAGATCAAACGAAAGCGACCAATTCTCGATATAGAAAAGATCGCACTCGATGCGCTTGTGGAGATCGGTCGAACCTCGCCAGCCGTTGACCTGGGCCCATCCGGTGATGCCCGCCTTGACCATGTGCTTCTTCATGTAGGACGGAATCTCGTGCTTGAACTTGTGCACGAAGACCGGCCGCTCCGGCCGCGGTCCAACGATCGACATGTCGCCCAGGAGGACGTTGATGAACTGCGGCAGTTCATCGAGACTGGTCTTCCGAAGGAAACTGCCCACGCGGGTGGCGCGATTTTCGCCGGCCTTTGCCCACACTGCGCCAGACGCACCTTCTGCGTCGACCGGCATCGAGCGGAACTTCAGCATCCAGAACGTCTTGTTGTTCCAGCTCATCCGCTCTTGCCGATAGAAGATCGGGCCTGGGGAGCTCAGCTTCACCGCCACCGCAATCGCGAGCATGATCGGGGAGATCATGAGCAGGATGAGGCCGGCAAGGATACGGTCTTCCAATGCCTTGATCAGGCGGGCGCCGCCCTGGAGCGGAGTCTGCTGGAGATTGATGACGGGAAGGCCGGCGACCTGCTCGACGGAATGGTTCAGCAGGTGCAGCCCGAACATGTCAGGCACGAACTTGATGTCGGCCGTTGAGTGCTGAAGCTGGTTCAGGGCAATTGCGATGTTCTCTTCATCGCGCATGGGGAGTGCAATCCACACCTGGTCGATGTGATTAGCCTCTACGTAGGCGCCGAGCCCTTCCAGATCGCCCAGTCTGCTGGCGTGCTGCACGCTGCCTCGATCAGACGGGGTCGCGAACCAGCCGCGCACATCGATGCCTGCCCAGGTCGCCGATCGCAAGGAGCTGACAATGTGCTCCGAGTCGGTAGTTGCACCGACGATGACCGCGCTGCGGAGGTCTGCGCCACGAGCGCGGATCCAGCCAGCGATGCCGCGAACGCCAATTCGCAGGGCAAATGCGCCAGCCAAGCTCAAGCCAAACCAAGTAGCAAGCCAGATGCGCGAAAGCTCATCCGTGACTTGGATTGCGGTCGAGTAGGCGAGAAGGCCTCCGAAGATCACGGCAAGCTTCATCACGACCTTGCCGAGTTCCGCGAGCAGGCCGCGCCCGCGCCAGCTTTCGTACAATGACGAGGATCCAAGGACCAGAAGTGCGAAAAGAACTGTGATGGAGACCAGTCGGGCGTAGTTCATCGGCATGTGCAGATCGCCGAATCTGATTGCATAGGCGGTCAGTGCAGCCGCCACCAAGACGATGGGATCCCCGATCCTCAAGGCCAAGCTGAGCGCAGGAGTGAACCTGTTTCCCGAGACGTTCCAGAGCCCGGCATGGTGCCGTGCGGGCATGTAAGACATGTCGATTTCTTCCTTGTTGAGGATCCGTGCATCCAGCAATCGCCTCGCTGCCCGGGGGGCTGGCGGCGCCGATCCGGCGGTCAGTCCAACCAGTTAGCTGTTACAATCGATCACACGATGATAACAGAACCTTCACCCAAACGTGACCCGGGTCAGGATTTCCGGGGTAGGGGTGCCGCTCCGTTGACCTGGTAGGGCTGGGTTCAGTTACACCTTCATGTCAGGTATGCTGCTTGGCTAACTTTCTTTCGTATGCGTAGCGTTGCCTGCTGGCGTACGCGCTCCACGTCGCCCGCCAGAGGATTGGCTCATGTTCAACAAGGTGCTGCTGGTCTGCATCGGAAACATCTGTAGAAGCCCAACCGCAGAAGTGCTCATGCGGCACCAGCTTCGGGACCGCACAGGGGTAGAGGTCTCCTCTGCAGGGCTTCAGGCATTGGTCGGTCGGCCGATAGATGAGACCGCAGGAGAACTGCTTCGGGAGAAGGGGCATGATCCCAGCGCCCATCGAGGGCGTCTGGCAACGCCGTCTGTGTTGGCGGCGGCTGACCTGGTGCTGGTGATGGAGCAGTCCCATGTGGCGCGAATCGCCCGCGAGGTTCCTCAGGTGAGCGGCAAGACGTTCCTCTTGGGGCATTGGGATGGAAGGTCGGAGATCCCCGATCCCTACCGCCAGCAGCGGATTGCGTTCGAACACGTCTACGGTTTGATCGAGCAGGGCGTTGCCCGCTGGGCCAGCCATATCAAGTAATTGCCGCACTGGTGCGGTTTTTTCAAGAAACGGAAGCTATGACCAAGGAAACCAGTGCGCGGCCCGCCCGCGAAGACGACGAGATTGATCTGCGGGATCTGCTGGGCGTTCTCATTGACCGCAAATGGTGGATCCTGGGAACAACCTTCCTGTTCGCGCTGGTTGGCGCCGCCTACGCGATCCTGACGCCGCCGGTGTATCGGGCTGAGGCCACGGTGCAGGTTGAGTCGAAGATGCCCACCATTCCGGGTCTAGCAGATCTGACCTCTCTGGGCGGAGGCGGTAGTACCGCATCCACCACCGAAGTTGCGCTGCTGACCTCGCGTACGATTGTCGGTACTGCGGTCGACAAGATGCAGCTCGAGACGGTCATCGAGCCCCGGCGTTTCCCATTGGTGGGCGGACTGATTGCGCGTCGTTTCTCGGGCGAGACTGAGGGCGAAGTGGCGGCTCCGGTTCTGGGGCTTTCCAGCTATGGCTGGGGCGGCGATGAGCTGAAGATCCATCGCCTGGACGTTCCCGCACGGTTGCTCGACGAGCCGATGATGCTTGTCGCAGGTGATAAGGCTGGGGAATACTCGCTGCTTGATGACGAGGGCGAAGCCATTCTTGCCGGCAAGGTCGGCATGCCCGCCGAGGCGCGCGGGATCAGGATTGAAGTCGCGAGCCTGAATGCCAATCCGGGCATGCGCTTCACGCTGACCAAGCAGCGTCGCCTGGACGTCATTGCCGGACTGCAGGAAGACATCCGCGCGTCTGAGCAGGGCAAGGACTCTGGCATCCTCCGTGTCAGCTATGAAGACACCGATGCGGTTCGTGCGCAGGCGCTGGTGCAGAACATTGCTGAAGCGTATGTGCGACAGAATGTCGACCGAGGCTCTGCCGAGGCGGCAACACAGCTTGCCTTTGTGAAGGACCAGCTCCCAACCGTTCGCAAGCAGGTTGAGGACGCACAGGCGGCAATGGCGGCCTACCAGTCCCGTTCGAACTCCGTTGACATTACGATGCAGACCAAGGGTCTGCTCGAGCAGGAGGTTGCCGTTGAGGCAAGCATCCAGCAGCTGCGCCTGAAGCAGGCTGAGATGGACCGCAGCTTCACACGTGAGCATCCCGCCTACCGTGCGATGCTGAACCAGATCGGTGAGCTTGAGGCGCGCAAGAGTGGTTTCCGCCGCGAGGTCAGCGCACTGCCTGATACGCAGCAGGAGCTGCTGCGACATACCCGTGATCTGCAGGTCAGCAACGAACTGTATACCGCCCTGTTGAACCAGGCGCAGCAGTTGGATGTTGCGCGGGCTGGTACGGTTGGTAACGTCCGGATCGTTGACGACGCGATCGTCGATATCAGCAAGCCGGTGAAACCTCGCAAGCCGCTGATCGTGCTTGTGTCGTTCCTATTGGGCGCATTCCTGTCCACGGCCGCGGTTTTCCTGCTCCGCATGCTCAATCCTGGCGTGGAGGATCCGGCGCAGATCGAGGAACTGGGGCTGCCGGTGTACGCGGCCATTCCGCTGAGCAACTCGCGGAATCTACTGAAGGTTCAGAAGGGCAAGGGTGGCAAGAAGCGTGTGGTGGCAGATGGTCGCTCTCACCTTCTGGCCGCCGCCGAGCCTGCCGACCTCGCGGTGGAAGCACTGCGCAGCCTGCGCACTAGCCTGCACTTTGCGATGCTCGAGGCCAAGAACAACATTCTGGCCATCTCGGGCCCGCGGCCCGGTGTCGGCAAGACCTTCATTTCGGCGAACCTGGCGGCTGTCGTCGCTCAGGCGGGCCAGAAGGTTCTTGTCGTCGACGTTGATATGCGAAAGGGCACCCTGCACAAGGTGCTGGGCGTGTCGCATTCGGGGGGTTTGTCTGATGTTCTGGCCGGCAAGGTGAGCCTGCAGGATGCGATTCATGCTGTCCCGGGCCTGGAGAACATGCATTACATCACCCGCGGTGATATTCCGCCGAACCCGTCCGAGCTGCTGATGCATCCGCGGTTCCTGCAGTTGCTGGAGGGTTTGGCCAAGGAGTACGACCTGGTGATCGTCGATACGCCGCCGATTCTTGCTGTCACTGACGCCGCCATTGTGGCCAACCACGCAGGCTCTACCTTGATGGTGACTCGATTCGGCGTGAACCAGCCGAAGGAGATCGAGCTTTCGATGAAGCGCTTCGAGCAGAATGGCGTAAAGGTGAAGGGCGCGATCTTCAACGCCGTCGAGAAGCGTGCCACGGGCTATTACAGCTATGGTTACTACGAGTACGCGTCAAGCGAGAAGTGATTGCTCGGACGGGGTGAGCTGAGGAGCTTTTCCCTCCGAGAGACAGAATGGGTCGGTTGCATGTGCAGCCGGCCCTTTCTTTTGGCTGCAGGACACTGGAGCAGCGCAGGCAAACGAGAAGGGCCGGCTGCGCTGGCAACCGGCCCTTTCCTGGTCTCTGTCGAATGGAGTGGGTGCCCGCCGTCAGTCGTCGATTCTGTCGAGATTGTCGAAGAAGAAGTCCGGATCCCGCTCTGAGGTCAGCTGGTACAGCGCATAGCTTCGGCTCAACCGCGCACCACCATCTCGATACAGCGGATTCCATGCGAACGTCGCACGCGCGCGCGTGGATCGGGGCAGCAGGAAGTCGAAGGGAATCGAAATGAAGATGCCCTTGTCGAAACTGCCTTCGCCAAAGTCCTTGGACGAAACATCGGTCTTGGTGGCGTATGCGCCCATGTTGACGCCATTGTCGAAGGCGCGCGCAACCGAGATCGTGGCACCCCAGTCCTTCGCCAGGTAGCGGCCGGCGCTGATCATGCTGGTGATCTTGTGCTCATCGCCCCACTGATAGTAAAAGCTGGCGTGGCCGGTAGTGGTGCTGTAGTCACGGAAGCTGAAGCGCTGATCGAAATCGCGCTGCTTCACCCAGTTCAGCTCGGCACCCACAGCCCAGCGCTCGTTGAGGGGGCGGTAGAGGATCTCGCCACCCACGCCGCCGTACATGGCCTCGAACAGGCCGGCATAGGCCGAGCCATACAGGTCTTTGCCCAGCTGATGATTGCTGGTGAGCTGCAGGTTGGTCAGGGTCAGGTCTTCCGTGGTCAGGTACTTACGGATGTTGGTACGGACCCGGGGCAGGTTGCTTGGCGCGTCGTAGCGGAAGCGGTCGTAGTTGTTGTACGCGTTGTAGCTGGCCGTTCCACTCAGCCAGGTATTCCGCGTGAAGTGGAAGTTGGCCGAGTAGGTGCCTGCGACCTGGAACAGGAAGAAGCCATCAGGACCGCCGAGCTGCTGCTGGTATCCAATATTGAACGCGCCGTCGTAGCGTCGAAGTGGCGCCGCATAAAGGCTCTCACGGCGCTGCTGCGCAGGCGCTGCCTGCTCGATGTGGCCGGCCAATTCGCTCAGTGGAGTGCGATTGTCGAGGTAGCTGTTGAAGGTGCTGCGCTCAATGCTGCTTTCCACGATGGGTACGCCCAAGCGGGTGTTCTCGATCGTGAACCAGCTGGTATCGGATGGCAGTTCCGAATCCAGGATGCGTGCCGCTCGGCCAACGCCCTGCGCCGGGTAGTAAAACCGCCGCTGTTCACCGCTGACGATGACTTCCGATCCACGTCGGCTGATGCCTGTGACACGGAGGCCGGCGTTCTCTTCCAGGGTCCGGCTCAAGGCGGGCCAGTCGATGTCATCCATTGACTGCGCCGAGGGTGCCGCGGATGCTCGGGCAACCGGAGGCGGATCCAGCAGCTTGGGCGTGGATTTCGCTCGTGCCACATTGCCGCGCAGGGTAATGCCGAACATGGCTGTGTCGCCGCGTTCCCAGCCAAGATGCAGTTGCACGTTGCGATTCACGGCATAGCTTGCGCCCAGGTTGATTGGGCTCTTCTGCGTTTGATTGTTGTTCTGTGGTTCGCGCTTGTAGTCGTTGCCGTCGTACTCAAGCTTCAGCTGCAGGGGTTCCCAGGGTGTCTGGTAGGCGATGCCACCGAAGATGCCGACGGGACCGCGGAACATGCCCTTGCTGTTGAAGTTGCCGGTGCCCTGCGCGCGTGGGCGCTCTTCAAAGCGGTCGCTGATTACCCGAAGCGGGTTCGAGAAATCGCCTCGATTACCGATGTAGCCGGTGGCGAGGCCGAGGCTCGCATCAACTGGCCCGAACCGCTTGCTCGCAACCAGGTACTCGCTGGAAAACAGGCCGGTACCACCGATATCGCGGAAGCCTGCGGACAGCTCCGGTGCCCAGCGGCTTTCCTGCCACAGCCGGACCTTCAGATCGATGGATTTGTCCTTGTAGTTCTGCTTCCCGCTCAGCCATTCCGGGCCATAGCGTCGGTTTGCAACCGAAACATAGCGGAATGCCCCTTCGACCCAAGGCAGGGGTTGCATCACCACGTTGTAGCGGCTGTAGGGCGAGGTGTGGCTTGCGGTGAAGCTCACCTCGCCGTCGTCGGCCATGCGTGCGGTGGGGGTCTGCAGCAGGCCAACGCCACCCCAGTCGCTTGCTGTGGGGGCAGGGGCTGTTTGTGCGTGCAATACAGCGCTGACGCTCAGGCTGAGAAGGGCAACACTGGCACGTGCCAGTGGGATGGAGCGATGGCGCATCAGTATGAAACTCCGGGTGCATCCAGCACCTGGGTGGCAAGGAAGCGCACGGCATCCTCGTTGACATCGGGGGCGATCGTGCGGATCTTCGCAGCGCTCAATGGTACGTAGATCACAGCGCCGGGCGCCAGGCGCACGGGCGCACTGCGGTTCCATAGGGCCACGCCGAGTTGCTCCACCTTGCCGTCGGGCTGGATGACGTAGAGATCATCCGGGCTGGCCACTGGCAGCAAGGCACACGCGTTGCGGTAGCTTCGTGCGTCGAGTGTGGCTTGATGCTGCAGCTTGCAAGGCTGTACCACTGCGCCAACAACCTGCACGGTTTCGGGTCGGCCAGGATAGACGACGCGGTCGCCCGCCAGCGCGGGCCGATTCTCCGAGGCACTGGCTTCCAGTCGGCGCGGATCAAGAAGCTGCGATTCGCGTCCGGTCACTGGCAGATCGCCGAGTTCGCGCGCAAGTTGTGCGGCCGCATCGGCGAGCTCCGGGGCATCCTCCTGAGAGGCGAGCGTTTCCAGATCGAATAGCAGGCCGGCCTTGAGGCGGGTCTGGGACAGCAGCGAGCGTTGCCGAAGAAGAGCGGCGCCCAGCATATAGGCTTCTTCATCCGGCGCTGCAGCGAGTGCGGCTGCGCTGAGGCGGGCCTCGGCGGGAAGCGTGTGCATGCCGGGATTGCGAACATGGCCGGCCGCTTCGACGTTGATCGGCGATGAGGCGTGCGCATGGGGAACCAGCCCCAGTGCCAGCGCAAGAATGATCGGTCGCAGTGTCATCGGTTCTGCAGGTCCTGCGAGTAGGGCTTGAGCTGGACAACTTCAAGGCTGGTGTCGGGTGCGATGGCCTGGATGCTCTTCCAGATGAACCCGTTGGCAGGATCGACCCAGTAGTGGTTGTCGCGCTTCCAGCCGTTGCCCTTAAGCTGCTCCCGCACGTGCAACAGCTCGCGCTCGCTCTCCAGGATCCGGACCTTCTCTTTGCCCAAGGTGGCCAGGGTGCCGGTGACGTTCATTCCATACCTGTAATCAGGCATGACGTCATAGCGACGCTGCACGGTCGTGCCGTCTGCTATCCGGTGCAGGGCGTGGAAGGGGGAATCCCCTTCGAGCGTCATGTCCTGCAGTTCCGGGTTGCTGCCGTGGGTGCCGACGACGATGCCATCCCTGAGAAAGACGATGCTTCGCTCGGAGCTGTACCACGCCTGGCGCCCGGAATCGATGTTGCCAAGCACCAGGACCGCGCCACCCGCAGGCCCGGTGACCTTGATCTGCGGGAACCGATTGGCAGCAACCTCGGCAGCCATTGGCTCCACATCGGGCTTGCCCTGCAGTGCGATCCGCACCGACTTGACGCTGGTCTTGCCCACGACACCGCAACTGGTTGCGGTGATGAGAACAAGCAAGGCCAGCGCCACGGGGCGCTGGCGGGTTGCATGTCGGGTGGCAGCCTGAGCGATCCTGCTCATGGTGCGGACCACCTTACTTGTCCAGGTCGCTACGCGCGCTGGCGGCGTTGCTGATGATGGAGGTGAATGGCAGCAGCTGGTTCACGAACCGGCTCCAGCGGGTCACGCCAGCGGCACCGACGAACACCACATCGCCGGGCTGCAGGTCGAACTGGCTGGCCACAGCGAACGCAGTCGGGGACTTGGCTTCCAGGTGGAACACCTTCGAGGGGGTGCTCTGCAGGTCGTTCGAACCGCGGATCACGTACACAGCATTGCCGTTGGAGGTGGTCTGCAGCAGGCCGCGCGCGCGGCCAAGTGCCTGGCTCAGGGAAATCTCGCCGGTCTTGAAGTTCATTGCGCCGGGCTGGTTGACTTCGCCGACCACGAAGACTTCCTTGTGATCGAGGTAGGGCACGTAGATGTGGTCCCCTGCCTTGAGGAACACGTTGGTGTCACCGCCGCCGCTGCGGCCCAGTCGGTCGAGGTCGATGGTGTACGTTGTTCCATCGCGGGTCAGGCGAATGCCGGACAGGTCAGCCTGTGTCGGATCCAGGCCTGCCTGGCTGATGGCATCGCCCATGGTCAGCGGGGTTACCGTCAGTGGAACGGTGGCTGCCTGGCGCGAGGCGCCGGTGACCCAGACGCGCTGGCTGGCGTAGGTCAGCATCGACACGTCCACCTGCGGCGCTTCGATGTAGCGCGCCAGCTTGGTCGTGATCTCTTCGCGCAGTTCGCCGGGCGTCTTGCTCGTGGCGGTGATCTTGCCGATGTAAGGGTAGAAGAGCGTGCCGTCGGACTGCACCAGGCGACCCGCAGCGTTGAGCTGCTGCTGCGGGCCTGCCGGCACCGTCAGTTCAGGATGATCCCAGACAGTGATGTAGAGGATGTCGCCGGCGCCAATGCGATACGGACCCGGTTGATACTGGGTCAGCGCAGCGGGGATCGTCGCGACATCGCGGGTGGCGCGCTCCATGGCAATCAGCTTGGGCGTGATCGGAATCAGATCGATCTGGTCATTGCCGATGGGCTGATCATCGCGAGCGAAAGTGCTCGAGCGAAGATGCTGACCTGGAGCCCACATGCAGCCGGTCAGGGTGAGTGCCACCGTCATTGTGGCTACGAAACGCTTGCAGTCCATCGAAATCTGTTCCTGGCCCGAACGGGCATGAAAAAACCCTCGCCGAACATCGCCCGGCGAGGGCGGGGGTGCCGCTTCGGCTGACCGATCAGTTGGTGCCGGTGGTGCCGGTGGTGCCGGTCGTACCCGTGGTGCCGGTCGGCGGATTGGTGGTGCCGGTGCCGCCGTTGTTGCCCGCGTCATCCTTGCTGCTGTCAGCGGCAACGCTGTACAGCACGCCGGCGGCGGCAATGCCCAGGCCGACGGTCGCGACGGTGGTCAGGGTGCCGGTGGCGGCAGCGCCTGCGGCTTCAGCGCCAGCGACTTCAGCGCTGGTTTCGGCAGCGACCGGGGCTTCCTGGGCGAACACCGGCGAGGACAGGCCCAGCAGGGCCAGGGCGGCAATCATCTTCTTCATCTACGGGGTCTCCTACTCCGTGAGGGAAATTTTTCCACCGCTATGTTGGCGGCTATTCATTTGCCCTGTCAAGGAACGTGAAGAAAATGTGCAATTGAATTGGCAGATTTCAGAAGTGCTGGAAGATCTCAGCCCTCCCGGAGATGAGCTTGGCCAACGCGATCACGAGTTGATGGGTATGGAGGTCGGGCAGGGTGAGAGGCAGGACGATCCCGGCGAGCATGGCAACTGCGACAACCAGGCCAGTGGGGCGTCCTGATGGCAACGCGGCGCGCAATGCCCAGCCGCTGAAGCCCAGGCCGAGCATCAGTCCGGCAATGACTTCCGAAAGGCTATGTGCATGCAGCGGAATTCGTGACCAGGCAATGGCGGCGGCCAAAAGCGCGCCAATCAACAGGCCAGTCGCCCGAGCACGCTTGCCGGCTCCGGCGAGCAGCACACCCACAATCGGATAGATGACGCTGGACATCGCCGCGTGCCCGGAGAAGCCGGTGAAGTGCACGCTTTTGATGCCGATGCCCCAACCCATGAAGGCCAGCTTTGAGGCAAGCGTGACGCAGGCGGTGACGGTGATGGCCAGCAGCCATCGCCATTTCAGGCGTGCATCTGCGCGGGGCAGGGTGATCAGCAGCACCAGGGCCATGGGCAGCAGCCAGCGGCTGTCGCCAAGGGCGGAGAGGGTTCGCCAAGCGTCGGACATCCAGTTCACAACGGGTCGCGGCGGGCCAGCATATCTACTTCGAGAGCCGTGCAGAACGCCCCACGCTTGGTCCATTCAGCCAGACGAGGTATCCTTTCCCGCTGCCAATGGCCCCGTAGCTCAGCTGGATAGAGCGTCCCCCTCCTAAGGGGAAGGTCGCCCGTTCGAATCGGGCCGGGGTCACCATGAATCAGTCGCTCACCGGAATTCAGCGTGTCGGCTGGCCAGGTGGCGCGGTTCCTGTAGGTGCCCGCCAGCACCTGGGCGCTCCTGGCCTCAGGATCCCGACGCCATCAGTCCGCTCTGCCTCTTTCCCGGTACGTACTCGACGCTCAGCCTGTCTTCGCCCGGGAGGCCCACGTTTTCAGCGGCACCCATGCAGCCCCCCGAGGACCTTGCGGACCGTTCCTGCGCGGATGGATACTCAGCGCCGGTAAGCGCGCTCGGTGGCAGTACATCCCTCTGCGAGTGGCGGCTGGTTGGTTTGATGAGTGATAGCAGGGGGCATGAAGAGAGTGGCAGGCAAGATTGTTGATCCCATCCGGCGCGTGACGCTCGCAGTCGGAGCCGACACGTTCACGACAGAACTGTTGAGAGAGAACGCGGAGCGCTGGCATGTGCTGCTGGTGTCGGTCCGCGGAAAGGGTGAGAGGCAGGTGGAGGGTATCGAGGCCAGGTCGTGCCTGGAGGCCCTCCAAGTGAGTGAGCGAATCGCTCTTGAACTTGTGGCCGCAGCTGATTGACCTCGTCTTGGGGCTCCGAAGCGAGCGTCGGCTGGCTCTGCTCTTGAGGTGCAGGTGCACGCGCGATGCACTCGACTTGTCGCGTCTTCACGGCGGAGCCCGGCAGGCGGAGTAATGTCGGCCCCCATACTCAGGGAGGGGCTGCATGGACGCGCATGAGGGTGTGTTCAAGTTGGTGGCAGTGGCGGGGCAGGACGTCTGCTCGCCGAACCTGTGGAAGTCGATGGGCCTGGTCTATGCAGCCGGGGAGGCTGTATTCCTGGAACAGGTCCACGCTGGCGCGGCATTTGAAACGCGAGAGGCTGCGATGGCCGGCGGAATTGAAGCCGCCCGCGCGATTGCAAGGACGCTGGCTCCCGGCGACTGCAGTGCCAATCGAGCCGCCCGGTTCTGGTGATAAGCTCGATTGCAGGCGCACCCCCGCAGGGGGAGGTGTGGAGGCAATTGAATGCCCATGCAGGAAGACTGGACCTTCACGATCAGGGGGCGCACGGTTACGGTGCGGGTTTGTCTCGACGGAACTGGCCTGGCGAAGCGAGGGCGGTTGACTTCCTTCCATGTGCTGCACGGACCTGGCCAGGTTGGACTGTCGGTGCCTGTCGAATCGCAGCAGGACGCCGAGACCAAGACTGAGGCGCTTCTATCCAGGCTGTTGGGTTCCGGCTGGTACTGAACCGCCAGATCCGGCCCTGTTCACTCTGATATGCGGTGGCGTAGATTGGCAGCCGTGATCGATAGGGGGTGGACATGAATACGGTGGGGTTTCGCCGGACGGTACGGGGTATGGTTGAGGGACAGCGCTTTTTGATCACCATTACCAGTC
>JAAIGE0100781480.1_pt1 | contig 93208 bp, 85 predicted proteins | sample 6487951 | NCBI WGS metagenome assembly JAAIGE01 (sample SAMN13974128, study PRJNA590717) | phyllosphere metagenome | biome: tomato field; feature: multiple bacterial spot infested tomato fields; material: tomato leaves; isolation source: leaves from tomato fields | host: Solanum lycopersicum ...
CGAGGGCAAGGCGGGGCTGGATGCCGTGGACATCTACGGCCTGTCCGAAGTCATGGGCCCGGGCGTGGCCAGCGAATGCGTGGAGAGCAAGGACGGGCCGGTGATCTGGGAAGACCATTTCTATCCCGAGATCATCGACCCGGACACGGGTGAGGTGCTGCCCGATGGAAGCGAGGGCGAGCTGGTCTTCACGTCGCTGTCCAAGGAAGCCATGCCCATCATTCGTTACCGCACGCGGGACCTGACGCGGCTGCTGGCGCCGACTTCGCGCAGCTTCCGGCGCATGGGCAAGATCGTGGGGCGCAGCGACGACATGCTCATCATCCGCGGCGTGAACCTGTTTCCCACGCAGATCGAGGAGATCGTGCTGCAGAACGCCCAGCTGTCGGGCCAGTACCAGCTGGTGGTCACGCGCGACGGCAACCTGGACCGGCTGGCCGTGCGCTGCGAGATGCAGCCGGGCACGCAGGGCGACACCGAGGCGCTGGCACTGTGGGTGCAGCAGCGCATCAAGACCCTGGTCGGCGTGAGCGCCGAGGTCGAGGTGCTGCGACCCGATTCCATAGAGCGCACCCTGGTGGGCAAGGCCCGCCGCGTGATCGACCACCGCAGCCGCTGAGCGCGCACAGGAGTCCCATGGCCCGAGGCCGATCTTCCGGATACGACGACCAGCGCGAACTGATCCTGGGCCATGCCGCCGCGCTGTTCGCGCGCAGCGGCTACCCCGGCACTTCGATGAACGAGGTGGCCCAGGCCTGCGGCCTGTCCAAGCCCACCATCTACCACTACTTCCGCGACAAGTACGCGCTGCTGGTGGACATCACCGATGGCCACATGACGCGGCTGCAGGCCCTGGTGGACGAAGTGCAGTCCATGGGCCTGCCGCCCGAGCCGCGGCTGCGCATGCTGATCGAGCGCTTCGTGCAGGAATACGCCCATGCCCGCCATGCCCACCGCGTGTTGACCGAGGACGTGCGCTTCCTGCAGGACGACGACCGCCAGCGCGTGCTGGGCAAGGAGCGCGCCGTGGTCGAAACCTTTGCCCAGGCGGTGGCCCAGCTGCGGCCTGACGCCGATGGCGCGGGCCTGTCCAAGGCGCTGGCCATGCTGCTGTTCGGGATGATGAACTGGATGTTCACCTGGCTGCGGCCCGACGGCTCGCTGGACCACGAGGCCATGGCCCCCGTGGTGGCCGACCTGTTCCTCGGAGGCCTGCCGGCCGTGCAGACCCCAGGCAAACCCGGGCATCAAACCGCTGGCAAAAAAATAGTTACCACGGTAAATTGTGGCGCCTGAAGGTGCCACGCCCCATCCAACACAAGGAGACAGACATGAAGCGTTTGACGAAACTGGGCCTGCTGGCCGCGACCCTGGCCACGGTCTGGGGTTCGGCCCTGGCCGACATCAATGTGGGCGTGGTGGTCTCGGCCACCGGACCGGCGGCCTCCCTGGGCATTCCCGAGAAGAACACGGTCGCGCTGATGCCGCGCACGGTGGCGGGCCAGAAGGTCAACTACATCATCCTGGACGACGCCTCCGACACCACGGCGGCCGTGGCCAACACGCGCAAGCTGATCAGCGAGAGCAAGGTCGATGTCATCCTGGGCTCCAGCATCACGCCCAACTCGCTGGCCATGGTGGACGTGGTGTCCGAGGCCAAGACGCCCATGATCACGCTGGCGGCCTCGGCCAAGATCGTCGAGCCCGTGGATGCCAAGAAGTTCTGGGTCTTCAAGACGCCCCAGCACGACGCCATGATGGCCGCCGCCATCGGCGAGCACATGGCCAAGGCCGGCATCAAGACCGTGGGCTACATCGGCTTCAACGACGCCTACGGTGAAAGCTGGCTGCAGGAGTTCCGCAAGGTGGCCGAGGCCAAGGGCCTCAAGCTCACCGCCACCGAGGCGTATTCGCGCAGCGATACCTCGGTCACGGGCCAGACGCTCAAGCTCATGTCCGCCAAGCCCGATGCGGTGCTGATCGCAGGCTCGGGCACGCCGGCCGCACTGCCGCAGAAATCGCTCAAGGAGCGCGGCTACCAGGGCAAGATCTACCAGACCCACGGCGTGGCCAATGCCGACTTCCTGCGCGTGGGCGGCAAGGATGTGGAAGGCACGCTGCTGCCCGCCGGCCCCGTGCTGGTGGCCCACCAGCTGCCCGACAGCAACCCGGTCAAGAAGTCTGCCGTCTCCTATGTGGAGGCCTACGAGGCCGCCAACGGCAAGGGCACGGCATCGACCTTTGGCGCGCATTCCTGGGATGCGGGCCGCGTGCTCGAAGCGGCGATTCCCGCCGCGCTCAAGAAGGCCCAGCCCGGCACGGCCGAGTTCCGCGCCGCCCTGCGCGATGCGCTGGAGCAGACCAAGGACGTGGCCGGCGCCCACGGCATCTTCAACATGACGCCCACCGACCACCTGGGCCTGGACCAGCGCGCGGCCGTCATGGTCAAGATCGAGAACGGCACCTGGAAGTACCAGCCCTGAACCTGCGGGCCTGAGGCCGCAGCGGCTGCCGCACCTGGCGGTGGCCGCTGTGGCGCTCGGCCGCGCCTGCTCGAAAGTCGATCATGGATCTGCAAATCGCCCTGCTGCTGGGGCAGGACGGCATCGTCAACGGCGCCGTCTACGGCCTGATGGCGCTGGCCCTGGTGCTGGTGTTCTCGGTCACCCGCATCATCTTCATTCCGCAGGGCGAGTTCGTCGCCTTCGGCGCGCTCACCCTGGCCATGATGCAGGCCGGCCGCGTGCCCACCACGCTGTGGCTGCTGCTGGCCCTGGCCGCCGCCGTGCTGGTGGTGGACCTGTTGCGCTGGCGCGCGGGCAGCCAGGTGAGCTGGCCCGCCACCTTCCTGTGGTGCCTGGCGCTGCCGGCCATTGCCGTGGCCCTGGCCTGGGGGCTGCGCCCTTCCTCGCTGATGCTGCAGGCGCTGGCCACCCTGGTGCTGATCACGCCCATGGGGCCGCTGCTGTACCGCCTGGCCTACCGGCCGCTGGCCCATGCCTCGGTGCTGATGCTGCTCATCGTCTCGGTGGCCATGCACGGCGTGCTGGTCGGCCTGGGGCTGCTGTTCTTCGGGGCCGAAGGCTCGCGCACCCCCGCGTTTTCCGAGGCGCAGCTGCGCCTGGGCGACATCACGATCTCGGGCCAGTCCCTGGTGGTTGTGGGCGTGACCCTGGTGCTGGTGGCCCTGCTGTTCGTGTTCTTCGAGCGCTCCATGATCGGCAAGGCGCTGCGCGCCACGGCCATCAACCGCGTGGGCGCACGCCTCATGGGCATTCCCACGGCCATGGCCGGCGACGTGAGCTTTGCGCTGGCCGCGCTGATCGGCGCCATCTCGGGCCTGCTGATCGCGCCGCTGACCACGGTGTACTACGACACCGGCTTTCTGATCGGCCTCAAGGGCTTCGTGGCCGCCATCGTGGGCGGGCTGGCCAGCTACCCGCTGGCCCTGGCCGGCGCGCTGCTGGTCGGGCTGCTGGAGGCCTTCTCGTCGTTCTGGGCCAGTGCCTACAAGGAGGTGCTGGTGTTCACGCTGATCATCCCGGTGCTGTGGTGGCGATCGCGCAATAGCCACCATGTGGAGGAAGAAGAATGAGCGCCCCCGTTTCCTCGCAGGCCGCGGCGCCTGCCAAGGCCGCTTCGGGCGGCATCAGCACGCGCGTGCTCACGGTGGCGGCCATTGCGCTGCTGGCCGCGTCCTGGGGCTTCCTGCCCGATTTCACCGTCGTCATCCTCAGCTACATCGGCCTGTTCGCCATGGTGGCCGCAGGCCTGGTGATGCTGACCGGCGTGGGCGGCATGACCTCGTTCGGCCAGGCGGCCTTCGTGGGCATCGGCGCCTATGCCACGGCCTGGGTCTGCACGGCGCCTGCCTCGGTGGCGGCGCTGGGCGGGCTGGTGGGCGCGGCGGGCCTGCCCTGGGTGGGCCTGGCGCTGGGCCTGCTCATCACCTTCGTCGTGGCCTGGCTGCTGGGCGCGGTCACGGTCAAGCTGCAGGGCCACTACCTGCCGCTGTGCACCATCGCCTGGGGGCTGAGCCTGTACTACCTGTTCGGCAACATGGAGTTCCTGGGCGGGCAGACCGGCATCACGGGCATTGCGCCGCTGGTGATCGGCGGCGTCTCGCTGGCCTCGCCGCGCGCCATGGGCGTGGTGATCTGGGCCGTGCTGCTGGTGGCGCTGTGGCTGCTGCACAACCTGCTGGACTCGCGCGAGGGCCGGGCCATCCGCGCGCTGCGCGGCGGCCGCGTCATGGCCGAGTCCATGGGCATCGACACGGCGCACTACCGCGTCAAGCTCTTCGTGCTGGCGGCCCTGCTGGCCACGCTGTCGGGCTGGCTCTACGCCCACATGCAGCGCTTCGTGAGCCCGGCGCCCTTCAACCTCAACGTGGGCATCGAGTACCTGTTCATGGCCGTGGTCGGCGGCGCCGGCCACCTGTGGGGCGCGGTGCTGGGCGCCACGCTGATCACCCTGGTCAAGCAAAAGCTGCAGGACATATTGCCGGCCCTGCTGGGCACCAGCGGCAACTTCGAGGTCATCGTCTTCGGCCTGCTGATGGTGCTGGTGCTGCAGCGCTTTGCAGAAGGCCTGTGGCCCACGCTGCAGGCGCTCACGGCACGCTGGGTGCGCCGGCCCGTGTCCGATCTGAAGCTGGCGGACGCGGCGCCGCTGGCGCAGCGCGCGCTGCCCGCTACGGGCCAGGTGCTGCTGGCGGCCGAGCATGTGACCAAGCGCTTTGGCGGCCTGGTGGCCAACAACGATGTGGCCATGACGCTCAAGGCCGGAGAGGTGCATGCGCTGATCGGCCCCAACGGCGCGGGCAAGAGCACTTTCTTCAACATGATCTCGGGCGTGGACTCGCCCACCGAGGGCCAGGTCCGCTTCATGGACCAGGCCATGAACGATGCGCCCTCGCGCCGCTTTGCCGCCCTGGGCCTGGGCCGCACCTTCCAGCATGTGCGCCTGCTGGGCCAGCGCAGCGTGCTGGAGAACGTGGCCGTGGGCGCGCACCGGCGTGCGCACCGGGGCTGGCTGGCCTCCATGCTGCGCCTGGACCGGGCCGAGGAGGCCTCGGTGCTGGCCGAGGCGCGCCGCCAGATCGAGCGCTGCGGCCTGGGCGCCTTCGCCGACGTGCCGGCCGCCTCGCTGGCCCTGGGCCAGCAGCGCATCGTGGAGATCGCACGCGCCCTGGCCGGCCAGCCGGCGGCCCTGCTGCTGGACGAGCCGGCCGCCGGCCTGCGCCACCTGGAAAAACAGGCCCTGGCCGACCTGCTGCGCCAGCTGCGCGCCGAGGGGCTGGGCATTCTCGTCGTGGAGCACGACATGGAGTTCGTCATGAATCTTGCGGACCGCATCACGGTGCTGGAGTTCGGCACCGTGATTGCCGAAGGCACGCCGGCCCAGATCCAGGTCAACCAGCGCGTGCTGGATGCCTACCTGGGCGGCGGCGACGACGACGAGGCAACGGGAGAGACGGCATGAGCGACACCCTTTTGCAGCTCAAGGGCCTGAGCGTGTCCTACGGCCCCGTGGAGGCCGTGCACCAGGTGGATCTGGATGTGCGCAGCGGCGAGATCGTCACCGTCATCGGCCCCAACGGCGCGGGCAAGACCACGCTGCTGTCGGCCGCCATGGGCCTGCTGCCCTCGCGCGGCGAGATCCATCTGGACGGCAAGCGCATCGCACGCCCCGGCGTCGAGGTCATGGTGGCCAACGGCGTGGCCCTGGTGCCCGAAAAGCGCGAGCTGTTCGGTGAGATGTCGGTGGAGGACAACCTGCTGCTGGGCGGCTTCTCGCGCTGGCGCCGGGGCCTGCGCGACCAGGCGCAGCGCATGGACGAGGTCTTTGCCATCTTCCCGCGCCTGAGGGAGCGGCGCCCGCAGATGGCCTCCACCCTGTCGGGCGGCGAGCGCCAGATGCTGGCCATCGGCCGCGCGCTGATGGCGCGCCCGCGCCTGCTGCTGCTGGACGAGCCCTCGCTGGGCCTGGCGCCGCTGATCGTGCGCGAGGTGCTGCAGGTCGTGGCCGGCCTGCGCGACCACGGCGTCTCGGTGCTGCTGGTCGAGCAGAATGCGCGCGCTGCCCTCAAGGTGGCCGACCGTGCCTACGTGCTGGAGATGGGCGCCGTGGCCCTCAGCGGCGCGGCCAGGGAGCTGCTGCACGACCGGCGCATCATCGATACCTATCTGGGGATGGGGCGCAGTGCGGAGGCGGTGGCCTGAGACGCAACCCTCCGCCACAACGAAAAAAGGCTGCCGGACCGGCAGCCTTTTTGCATCTGCAGCGGGGCGCTCAATCCAGCTTGATGTTGTTGGCCGAGATCACCCGGCCCCACTTGCTGCGCTCGGCGCGTACGAACTGGCCCATCTGGTCGGCGCTGCCGGGCATGGGTTCCACGCCCATGGCGGCCAGGCGTGCCTTGGTGCGGGTGTCGGCCAGGGCCTGCTGCAGCGACTGGCTGAACTTCTTGACCACCTCGGCCGAGCTGCCCGTGGGCACGACGATGCCCTGCCAGGCATAGCCCTCGAAACCTTTCAGACCCTGCTCCTGCAGCGTGGCGATCTGGGGCAGCACATCCACGCGGGCGGGGCTGGCCACGCCGATGGCCTTGAGCTTTTTCTCGCTCAGGAAGGGAATGATGGTGGCGCTGTCGGCCCACATGGCGGGAATCTGGCCGCCGACCACGTCCTGCACGGCCGGAGCGGCGCCACGGTAGGGCACATGGGTCATGTTGCTGATGCCCGCCTGTTCGCGGAACAGTTCGCCCACCAGGTGGTGGGGGCTGCCCAGGCCGGCCGAGCCCCAGCTCACGCCGGTCTTTTGCTGTTTGGCCCAGGCCAGGAATTCGGCGAGATTGGTGGCGGGCACCTCGTTGTTGACCACCAGCAGCATGGGAAAGCGCACCAGCATGCCCACGGGCTTGAAGTCGCGCTCGGCGTTGTAGTTGAGCTTGCTGAACAGGAAGGGGTTGGCCGCCAGCGTGGCGAAGTCGGCCGTGAACATGAGGTTGCCGTAGTCGCGCGAGCGGGCGCTGTACTCGGCCGCGATGTTGGTGCCCGCGCCTGGCTTGTTGTTGATGACGATGACCCGCTCCATGTTGCGACCCATGGCCTCGGCGATGACGCGGGCGACCACGTCCGAGCCGCCGCCGGCCGCATAGCCCACGACCCATTCCAGGGGCTTGTCCTGTGCCAGGGCGGCAGGCCCTGCGGCCAGGGCCAGGCCCGAGCAGGCCAGTGCGGCCAGAAACTGCTTGCGTTGCATCCTTGTCTCCATGTTGTATGCGGCGCCCTTGTGAGATGTCCAAGGTGTGAGGCGGGCGCCTTTGTGGGGATGGCAGGCCGCCGCACGGGCGGCGGCGCGCGGCTTCAGGCTGCCGCGTGCACCGGGGCGACCGGCGTCACGGCGCCGCGCTCGGCGGGGTCCGCGCCGGCAGGGGCAAGTCCTGCGCTGGCGCGGGCCAGTTCGAGCGCATGCAGCAAGGTGCCCTGGTGGCCAATGTGGTTGGCCAGCAGCAGCACGAGGCGGGCATTGAGGGCATGGCTTTGCGCGGTATCGAGCCCCTGGTGGGTGGCGATCAGGGCTTCGTAGAAATCGTCGCAGGCCTGCAGGTTGGGGTGGGTGGACAGCAGCATGGCAGTCTCCTGTGGATGGGGCGTAAGAGGTTCAGGCCGTGGCGGCGGCGCCGCAGGCTCTTTGCAGCGCGGCACGCACGCTGGCTTCGTCGGGGCGGCGCCAGCGGGCGCAGACATGCTGGTCAGGCCGCAGCAGGTAGCTGGTGCCGGGGCGCGCATCCAGGCGTTTGGCCGCCAGGCCGCGCGCATCGATGAGGTCGGCGTCTGGCGCATGGGCCTCGCCCTCGGCCGCAATGGACAGGTTGAGCACGCCGGGCAGCGCCTGCGCCCAGGCGGGCGTGGGGCCGAAGTGCAGCAGCGTGAAGTCCGGTCCCAGAGCGCGCAGCAGCCAGGCCGTGCCGTCTGCGCCGGGCCGGCGCATGGGCGCATCGGCCAGCACGGCGCCGGGCAGCTGCGTTCCGTCGAAGGTGTCGGTGTCAGGCGTGTTGAGCGCGGAGCCATGCAGCGTGGCCGGCACGGACAGCCGCCCGCTGTTGACGATGCGGCGCGCGAATTCATGGTCGCGCGCCAGGTCCAGCACGGCGTCGCGGAACAGGCGGCTGATCTCGCTCTTGGGCGTGATGAAGTCGGTGGCGCGCGTGGAGTTGCGGATGTTCTCGTCGGCCGCGTATTCGCGCTCGGCGCCGTAGGTGGCGATCAGCGAGGCATCGGCCTGGCCGCGCAGCACGCGGTCCAGCTTCCAGGCCAGGTTCTCGGCATCCTGCACGCCGCTGTTGGCGCCGCGTGCGCCAAACGGCGAGACGCCGTGGGCGCTGTCGCCCGCGAAGACCACGCGGCCATGGACGAAGCGGTCCATGCGCAGGCAGGCGAAGGTGTAGACGCTGGCCCATTCCAGCTCGAAGGGCGCGTCCTTGCCCAGCAGGGCGCGGATGCGCGGCACGATGTTCTCGGGCTTTTTCTCTTCCTCGGGGTCCGCGTCCCAGCCCAGCTGGAAGTCGATGCGCCAGACATCGTCGGGCTGGCGGTGAAGCAGCACGCTCTGGCCCGGGTGGAAGGGCGGGTCGAACCAGAACCAGCGCTCGGTGGGGAATTCGGCATGCATCTTCACGTCGGCGATCAGGAAGCGGTCGCGGAAGATGCGGCCATGGCTTTCCTGGCCCAGCAGGCCGCGCAGCGGCGAGCGCGAGCCGTCGCAGGCCAGGACCCATTGCGCATCGATGCGGTAGCTGCCGTCGGGTGTCTCCACGGTCAGCAGCGCGCCCTCGGCCTGCGGCTCCAGTGCCGTGACCTTGCTGTGCCAGCGCAGGTCGATCAGCGGCAGCTGCAGTGCGCGCTCGACCAGGTAGGCCTCGGCGTAGTACTGCTGCAGGTTGATGAAGGCCGGGCGCTCGTGGCCGTCCTCGGGCAGCAGGTCGAAGCGGTACAGCGGCTGGTCCTTGAAGAAGACCTTGCCCAGGTTCCAGGACACGCCCTTGTCCACCATGGGCTGGCCCACGCCCAGGCGGTCCCAGATCTCCAGAGTGCGCTTGGAAAAGCAGATGGCGCGCGAGCCCGTGGACAGCCGGCAGTCGTTGTCCAGCAGCACCACGCGCTGGCCGCGCTGGGCCAGGTCGATGGCCAGCGACAGGCCCACGGGGCCGGCGCCGACGATGACCACGGGATGCCGGGCAGGCGTGTCCGCACCGGCGTCCTGGTCGGCATGGCGCTCGTAGGGAATGTGGATGGACTGTATGTCTGCGCCGCTGCCGCGCAGCGCTTGCAGGGAGATGGCGGGGTGGGACATGGTGTTCGTCCTCTGGCGTGGGCAGTGTGGAAAAAAAGGGCGCAGCCATCCCCGCCGGCGCGCCAGGGCGCCGGTTCACGGACGGGTGCGAGGGGCGGGCGTGCCGGTGTTCAGGCCCGGACGCCGCCGTGCATCAGCCTTCGAGCGCCAGCCACATCTGGCGGTCGCGCTCGGCGGTCCAGATGCGCGGGTCGGCGTGGCCCGATGCCTCGTCATAGGCGCGGGTCACATCGAAGGGCATGCAGTGGTTGAAGATCACCCACTGGCCGTACTTGGGCTGCAGCTTGGCGAAGGCGGCCTCGTAGACCTTGCGCAGGTCCTGCTTGGCGTCGGCGCCGGCCTTGACCTCGGTCCACAGGTCGCTGATGAAGTCGCGCGTGCCGGCCAGGCCGGCCTGCACCTCGGCCGGCGTCTGCAGCGCGGCGCCCCGGCCGGGCACGAGCTTTTCGGGCTGCAGGGCGGCGATGGCGTCCAGCGTGTGCGGCCAGTCCTGGAAGTAGGCATCGCCCGCATAGGGCGTGGCGCCGAACTCCACCAGGTCGCCGCTGAACAGCACCTTGTCCTGGGGCAGCCAGACCACGGTGTCGCCCTTGGTGTGGCCGCGGCCCAGCTGCAGGATCTGCACTTCCAGCTTGCCCAGCCACAGCGTCATCTTGCCGGTGAAGGTGAGGGTGGGCCAGGTCATGCCGTCGGGCACGCTTTCCACGTTCTGGAACAGGCGGGGAAAGCGGCCGATCTCGCTGGCCTTGTCCTGCTCGCCGCGCTCCACGATGAGGTCGTAGGTGTCCTGGCTGGCGATGATGTGTTCGGCGCCTTCCGCGAAGAAGGCCGAGGCGCCCAGCACGCGCACCGCGTGGTAGTGCGACAGCGTCACGTACTTGATGGGCTTGTCCGTGACCTCGCGGATGCGGCGGATCACGTCCTGGGCCATGACGGGCGTGGCCTGGGTGTCGATCACCATCACGGCGTCGTCGCCAATGATGATGCCGGTGTTGGGGTCGCCTTCGGCCGTGTAGGCATAGGCGTGCTCGGAGAGCTTGTCGAAGCTGACCTGCTTGATTTCGAGGTCGGCGGCGGAGGCAAAGGTCTTGGTGGTCATGGGCATCCTGCTTTTGAGATGGACAAATGCATTTGTTTTTATCGAATGCCTGAATGCTAGGGAAAAATTCAACATTGAACAATTCATTTGACATAGTGAAAAACCCTCGGAGCCGCAAACTTCGGGTTCCAGCCTTCACAATGCCTGCCATGTCCGATGCCGCCTCCTCCCCGAACGACCCCGTCTTCCCCTCCGACAGCGCCGATGACGAGCCCGCGCGCGGCCCGCGCGGCATCCAGAGCGTGGAGGTCGGCGGCCAGCTGCTCAAGGCGCTGGCGCGCACGGGCCGGCGCATGGCGCTGAAGGATCTGGCGCGCGAGGCCGGCATGACGGCGGCCAAGGCCCACCCCTACCTGGTGAGCTTCTGCAAGCTGGGCCTGATGGAGCAGGACCGCGCCAGCGGCCACTACGGCCTGGGGCCGCTGGCCATACAGATGGGGCTGATCAGCCTGCAGCAGGCCGATCCCGTGCGCCTGGCGATTGCCGAGCTGCCCGCGCTGGCGCAGGAGGTGGGCAGCACGGTGTCGATTGCCATGTGGAGCGGCCAGGGGCCGACCATCATCCGCGTGGAAGAGGGGCCCACCCATGTCTATGTGGCCATGCGCCACGGCACGCCCGCATCGCTGCGCCACACGGCCACGGGAAAGATCTTTGCGGCCTTTGGCGAGCCCGGGCGCATCGCGCCCCTGCTGGACGCGGAAGGCCACAGCCTGGACGAGCCCGCCTTTGCAAAGGAGCTGGCCGCCATCCGCGCCAGCCGCCTGAGCCGGGTCGAGAACCAGCTGCTGTCAGGCGTGAGCGCGCTGGCCGTGCCGGTGTTCGACGGCTTTGGCCAGCTGGTGCTGGCCATTGCCGCCATCGGCCCTTCGGCCACGCTGGACCTGGACCTGCAAGGCCGGCCGGCCCTGCTGCTGCAGGCCCAGGCGCGCAGCCTGTCCCAGCGCCTGGGAGCGCCGGCCCAGGCCTGAGCCCGTCGCTTGCTGCGGCTCAGTTGGTGAGCAGCAGCTGATCCCGGGCAGGCGCACGCCCTTCCAGCGTGAAGCCGGCCACCGTGCGCGACAGGTGGTGGGCCTGCTCGTTGAGCACGGACGATGCGGCGGTGGACTCCTCCACCAGCGCGGCGTTCTGCTGCGTGGCGCGGTCCATGTCGGCCACGGCCTGGTTGATCTGGCCGATGCCCACGCTCTGCTCGGTCATGGCGCCGTTGATCTCGACAATGATCTGGGAGACGCGCTGGATGCCCTCCACGATCTCGCCCATGGTCTGGCCGGCCGCGCGCACGCGGTCCGTGCCCATGGCCACGCTGGCGCCCGAGGCGTCGATCAGGGTCTTGATCTCCTTGGCGGCCGCCGCGCTGCGGTGGGCCAGGCTGCGCACTTCTGCCGCCACCACGGCAAAGCCCCGGCCCTGCTCACCCGCGCGGGCTGCCTCGACGGCGGCATTGAGCGCCAGGATGTTGGTCTGGAAGGCGATGGCGTCGATGACGCCGATGATCTCGCCGATCTTGGACGAGGCCTTGGAGATGTCGTCCATGGTGCTCACGGCGCTGCCCACCACGTCGCCACCCTTGGTGGCCGAGCTGCTGGCCGACTGGGCCAGGCGCGTGGCCATGGCGGCCGCCTCGGCCGACTGGCGCACATTGGCCGTCAGCTGCGACAGCGAGGCCGAGGTCTCCTGCAGGCTGCTGGCCGAGGACTCGGTGCGGTTGGACAGGTCCAGGTTGCCCAGCTTGATCTCGTCGGTGGCGGTCTTCATGGACTCCACGCCGTTGCGCACATCCTTGAGCACGGTGCCGATCTGCTCGACGAAGCCGTTGAAGGACGAGGCGATCTGCGCCACTTCGTCATTGCCCGACACCGGCAGGCGCTGCGTCAGGTCGCCGCCGCCCGAGCCGATCTTGTCCATGGCGTCGCGTACCTGCGACAGGCGCCGGAAGGACTGGGCCGTCAGCGCCGCCGCCACGGCCGTGGCCAGGCAGGCCAGCAGCACGATGGCAATGGCAAGCGTCTTGAGCACGCTTTGCAGGCCGGTCGTGGCCTCGGCCTTGTCCAGCGCCACCACCAGCAGCCAGTCCGTGCCCTGCACCGGGCGGGCCTTGAGCAGCTTGGCGCTGCCGCCCAGGTTCACTTCCAGCGGCGCCGTGGCGCTGGCCAGCGCGGTCAGCGCAGCCGGCGTCAGCAGCTCGGAGAGGTCGGAGGTGGGCTTGAGCAGCAGCTTGGCATCGGCATGCGCCAGCACCTGGCCGTCACGGCTGACCACAAAGCCCAGGCTGCCGGGCGTGGGGCGGATGGCGGAGACCACCTCGCGCACGCCCTCCAGCGGCACGGCGCCGCTGATCACGCCCTGCAGCGCGCCGCCGCGCAGCATGGGCGCCACGAAGGCCACATAGGGCACGCCCGTGGTGGAGTCGCCATAGGGCTTGGTCAGCGTCAGCTTGCCGGCCTGCACGGCGCTCTTGTACCAGGGGCGGGCCGTGGGGTCGTAGTCGGGCGGGGTGCTGGTGGTGGACTTGTAGGTCTTGTCTTCCCAGCCCACCGTGGTGATGGGAAAGCCGCTGGCCTGGCCCATGTGGGCGGCAAAGCCCTGCGGGTCGCCATGCTCGATCACGGCGGCGGCGGCGCTGACGGCGCGTGCCTTGGAGGCCACCCACTGGTCGATGGCCATGGTGTTGCCTGCGGTGATGGCATCCAGATCCTGTTCGATGGTCTGGAACGTGCTGCCGCGGACGATGTGGTACGTGGCGGCCCCCGTGATGGCAAGGGCGCCGACCACGGTGGCTGTGCTGATGGCAAGAATCTTGGAGCGAAGGGTCTGGAGCATGGCGCGGCAAGGGAAGACTGAGGACTCCGCAAGCCGCGATGGCCGGGCATGCGGCCCTGTCATTAACGCACAATTTGTTTCATTCTTGACGACATGCCAACCCTGGGATGGCGTGCACCAACTTGCGCGCAACACCTGTCATAGAGGCATTTGCTGCAGTGCACCATTGCAGTGCGGTGTGACATGTTGCTGTAACGCAACCGTCGCGGGACTTTCATGGCGGCTTTCCACAATGGCGGCACGCAGGCAAACCGAGTGGCACAGGCAGGTCACCGACTGCGTCCAACATGACGAGGAAGGCGGGCATATGGACGTTCTTGACACCCTTCGCAACGCGGCGATCGACGTCGCCAAGCCCCCGCTTTCCGCGCTTCTCCAGCCACCCCAGGCCGCGGACAAGCCGCTGCGGCTGGATGTGCGCTGGGCCCGACATCTCGACGAGGTGCGACAGGTGCAGCGCCTGCGCCACGCGGTGTTCGCCGCCGAGATGGGCGCCGTGCTGCAGACCCCGCTGGCCGGACACGACATCGACGCCTTCGACGATTTCTGCGAACACCTGATGGTCTGCGACGCCGACCGGGGCGTGGTCATCGGCACCTACCGCCTGCTCACGCCCACCCAGGCGCTGCGCGCCGGGGGCCTGTACTCCGACCAGGAATTCGACCTCGCCCCGCTGCACGCCTGGCGCCCGCGCATGGTGGAGCTGGGCCGCAGCTGCGTGCATGCGTCGCACCGCCAGGGCGGCGTGATCCTGGCGCTGTGGGGCGCCCTGGCCGAATTCATGCAGCGCAACCAGCTGGACGCCATGGTCGGCTGCGCCAGCATTCCCATGCAGTACCCGGGCCTGGCCCACGGCGAGGGCCCGGCGCGCGTCTGGCAGCAACTGCGCCAGACCCATCTGGCCGAGCCCGAGCTGCAGGTGCGTCCCCGCGTGGCCCTGCCCGAGGAGTTGGCATCGGTCAGCACCAGCGGCATGAGCGTGGAGCCGCCCGCGCTGATCCAGGGCTATCTGCGCACGGGCGCCAAGGTGCTGGGCGCGCCGGCCTGGGACAGCGACTTCAACACGGCAGACCTGCCCATCATGATGCGCATGCAGGACCTGCCTTCGCGCTACATGCGCCTGTTCACGCGGCGCGGCTGAGGCCGTCCCGGTGCCTGGGGGGAATCGGGGAATTTTCGGAAAGAGAGGGCGGATCCGGCTTCTTGTGCAGTGAGCCGGACCGTGATGTGCATCACAGGGCTGTCACAAAGACCGTGCATGATGCTGGATGTGGGCTGAAGCAGACACCCGGACGGAGGCAGGTAACCTGCACCGGACTGACCGGGCCTTGGTCCACGCCAATTGCAGGCCGCAGCCTTTCAGGGGCTGCGGCCTTTTTCATGGGCAATTCCTGAGCTACCGGGCAGCGGCTGGGGCATCGGCCAGAAGGCGCTGGTGCTCGATCTTCACGCAGCGGTCCTGCACGGTCCACAGGCCTGCAGCGCGGGCCAGTTCCAGGGCTTTGTCGTTGACCACGCCCAATTGCAGCCACAGGCAGCGCGCGCCGATGGCAACGGCCTCGGCGGCCAGCGGCGGGATGTCCTCGCTCTTTCGGAAGCAATCGACCATGTCGATGCGCAGGCCCTGGGCAGCCAGCGCGGCCGCAGCGTCGGCCAGGCTGGCATGGACGGGCTCGCCCAGGATGCGTCCGCCTTCGCGTGCCACCACGGGGTTCACGGGAACGATGCGGTAGCCGTGGCGCTGCATGTACTGCGAGGCCTGGTGGCTGGGCCGGTCGGGCTGCGGCGACAGGCCGACCACGGCCAGGGTGCGGCACTGCACGAGGATGTCACGCAGGCGGGAGTCTGTGGCTGTATCACTCATGCGCCGCAGTGTACGCAGCGCATGCGGATCAGGCCGGCTGCACTGTCGCGGCCGCAGCATGGCGGCGGCGAAGCACCAGGCCCCAGGCCAGGCCCAGCACGGCGGCCGTGGCCGACGCCATCAGCACCCCCAGCTTGGCGGCATTGAGCAGGGCCTCGCTGTCAAAGGCCAGCGTGGCGATGAAGATGGCCATGGTGAAGCCAATGCCTGCCAGCAGGCCTGCCAGCAGCGTGTCGCCCCAGCCCATGCCTGGCGGCAGCGCGCACATCCGCAGGCGCACGGCCAGCCAGCAGCTGAGCAGCACGCCCAGCGGCTTGCCCAGTACCAGGGCCAGGGCCACGCCCCACATCACGGCCGACGTGCCCGCCACATCAATGCCAGCGGTGCCCGCGCCCTGCAGCGGCACGCCGGCATTGGCCAGCGCAAACAGCGGCATCACGCCAAAGGCCACCCAGGGATGCAGGTCCGCCTGCACACGCTCCACGGGCGCTGCGCTTTCGCGGCCTGCCAGTGCGTGCACGGGCGTCACCAGGCCCAGCACCACGCCGGCCAGCGTGGGATGGGCGCCGGTCTGCCAGATGCCCCACCAGAGCACGGCGCCCGGCAGCACATAGGCCCAGGCGCGGCGCACGCCCAGCGACTGCAGCAGGAACACGCCGGCCAGGCCGGCGGCGGCCACCAGCAGCTGGTCCCACTGCAGCCCGCCCGAATAGAACAGCGCAATGATGAGCACGGCCACCAGGTCGTCGATGATGGCCAGCGCCAGCAGGAACACGCGCAGCGCGGGCGGCAGGCCCCGGCCCAGCAGGGCCAGCACGCCCATGGCAAAGGCGATGTCGGTGGCCGTGGGCACGGCCCAGCCATTGCGCAGCGGCGGCGCGGCGTTGAAGGCCAGGAAGATCAGGGCCGGCGCCACCACGCCGCCCAGCGCGGCCATCACGGGCAGCAGCGCCTGGCGCGGCTGGGCCAGTGCGCCGGAATGCATCTCGCGGCGTATCTCCATGCCGACCACGAGAAAGAACACGCTCATCAGCGCATCGTTGACCCAGAAATGCAGGGATTGCGACAGCTGCCACGGGCCCAGGCCCACGCTCAGCGGCGTGTGCCACAGCGCCTCATAGGAACCGGCCCAGCCGGAGTTCGCCCAGACCAGGGCGGCGGCCGCAGCCAGCAGCAGCACGATGCCGCCCGCGGCCTCGGCATGGGACCAGCGGGACAGGAAGGCGCCGACGCGATCGGCGAAAGACAGGAAAAGGGGCGTGCGCGGGCCGGACGGCCGCGGGGTCGTGTAGGTGTTCATGTGCAAAGCAGCAAAGGGGCCTTGCGGCCCCAGTGCGCAGGCGGCCCGACCTGCGCTATCAACACCTGTCCTGCCGCCCCATGCGGTCTGGACACCCAGCGGCCATTATAAAAGAAGCCCCCACTCCCTTTGCTGCGCAAGGTCCGCTGCCCCCCCCCCGAGGGGGCCGCTTTTTGCCTTGGGGCGGCCCGGCGGCAAAAAATCGGCGGCCGGGACGCTTGCGCAAGACCCTGCGGATTCAGGGCCTGGGCGGCTCATTGCGCGCAACGCATTCGGCCAGCAGCCCCAGCGAGGACAGCGCAATCATGAAGACCAGGAACACATAGGCCGCCGTTGCCACGCCCAGGCTCATGCTGAAGCCCCATTGCAGCACCGAGCAGGCCATGGCGGTCTGCGGGTACATCGCCGTGCACTGCGATGCGGCGGGCATGTGCACGTACCAGGTGACGGCGATGAACATGGCGCCCGCCACCATGGCGGCATTGCCCCAGGGATGGGTCTGCGGGTGGTAGAGCGCATAGATCAGCGCCACGGGAACGGCCAGGCCCCAGGCGAACATCATCAGCCAGCTGAACACCGGCGAGACCGCCAGGATGGACTGCAGCCATCCCATCTTGGGCAATCCGTTGACGAAGCCCAGCAGGTCCCAGACAAAGGGCAGGACGATCCCCGCCACGGCCAGGCTGGCAAGCCCCAGCGCCAGCAGCAAACCCTTGCCGCGTGAACGATGGTGCACCCCCGAAGGGTGCGAATGGGTGATCAGTGCATGCATGGCCCACCTCCTGTGTCGTGCAGGGCGGGCAGTTGCCGCGCGGGCGGGTCTCCGGAGTCGGGCGGCAGCCGCGGCGCCTAGCGTTCGGATTGCGGTATTCCCCGGATGCATCCAGTCTAGGACGGCGTGCGCTGCAACAAATGTAGGCCTGGGACCTACCCAAAATCGGGGTTTGTCCCAGGAGGGCGTGCCGTCAAAGCGTGGCCAATGCCCCCAGTACCTCGCTCTTCGATAGCAGCTCGCTGAGTACCACCGGGGGCTTGCCCGGCGCATGCAGCACATAGACGGGCACGCCGCTGCGGCCCAGTTGCTGCAGCGCAGCGGTGATCGCAGGGTCGCGCCGCGTCCAGTCGGCGCGCAGCAGGGTCACGCCGTGCTTGTCGAAGGCGGCCAGCACCTCCTCATGGTTGAGCGTGGTGCGCTTGTTGACCTGGCAGGTCACGCACCAGGCGGCCGTGTAGTCCACGAACACGGGCTTGCCCGCCGCCTGCAGCTCGGCCACGCGGGCGGCCGACCAGGGCTGCCAGCGCTCGCCTGCAGCGGACGCCGTGCCCGTGCCCTCGGCCTGGGCAGGCGTGGTGATCAGGGGCGCGGTGGTGGCCAGCAGCGCACCTGCCAGCACCACGGCCAGCGTGGCCAGCACGGCCCGCGTGCGGCCCTTGAGCGTCAGCGTCCAGACCAGGGCGCTGAAGGCCAGCAGCAGGGCCAGCAGCGCGGTGGCGGCGTCGATGCCGCTTTGGTGCCCCAGCACCCAGACCAGCCAGACCACGGTGGCGAACATGGGGAAGGCCATGGCGCGGCGGAAGGTATCCATCCAGGCGCCCGGGCGCGGCAGCCAGCGCACCACGGCGGGGACGAAGCTGGCCAGCAGATAGGGCAGGGCCATGCCCAGGCCCAGAGCGGCGAACACCGTCAGCGCCTGCAGGGCCGGCATGTCGATGGCAAAGCCCAGTGAGGCGCCCATGAACGGCGCCGTGCAGGGCGAGGCAATGGCCACGGCCAGCACGCCGGACAGAAAGGCATCGGCCACCGGATGGCGCGCATGGGCCGCAGCCCAGCGGCCGGGGAGCATGGAGCCGAACTCGAACAGGCCTGCCAGGTTCAGCCCCAGCAGCGTGAACAGGGCTGCCAGCAGGGCCACGATGGCCGGCGACTGCAGCTGAAAGCCCCAGCCCAGCTGCTCGCCCGCCGCGCGCAGGGCCAGCAGCAGTCCGCCTAGGGCCAGGAAGGACAGCACCACGCCCGCCGTATAGGCCAGCCCGCCCAGGCGCTGGGCGCGGCGGTCCTGTCCATGGCGTGCAAAGCCCAGGATCTTGATGGCCAGCACCGGGAAGACGCAGGGCATGAGGTTGAGGATCAGTCCACCCACCAGGCCACCGAGCAGGGCCATCCAGAGGCTGGTGGCGCTGGCAGCAGGCGCAGCGGCCTGGTTGGCCGCCAGGGCAGCGGCCAGTGCGGGGGAAACGCTGGCCATGGCGGCGGCCGTCCAGCGGCCCTCGACCGGGGCCTCGGCGCGCCAGGCCACGGGCTGGCCTTGCTCCAGCGCTGCGGCGCGCTCGGCGGGTGGCAGGGCCAGGACCACGGGCAGCTTGGCCGGGGTGTCGCCGCGCATGTCGGACAGGGGCAGCTCGGCCACCCAGGCCGCACCATCCCAGCGCTGCTGCCAGTCCTTGCCCAGTTCCGCCGCGTGGTGGAAGGTGTCGGAAGATTCGGGATAGAAGTCCAGCGTGCGGCCCTGCAGGGATTCCGGCAGGCCCTCGATGCGCAGCTGCACGCGCTCGTCGGGCGTCCTGCCTTCTGCTGCTGGCTGGCTGGCCGGCACCACCTTGGCCTGGGCTGGCGCAGACAGTGCCTGGGGCTTGAGCGCCCAGGCCTGGGTGAAGGCCTGACCCTGGCCTGCCGTGCTGCCCTGCACGGGCAGCTGCAGCTGGAAATCGCCTTCCTCGGGAATGCACTCCACGCGGCAGACCAGCCAGTTCGCATGCAGGCGCAGGTCCAGCATGCCGGACGCGGGTGGCTTGAAGTCGGCGGCCACCTGCACGGGCACGGGCAGCAGCACCTGGCCCTCATAGCCGTAGTTGAGCAGCGGGCCCACGCGCAGCGCCTCGGGCACGGGCCACTGGATCTCGCCCGCCGTCAGGCCTGCAGGCAGCTGCCAGTTCAGCTCGGTGGCCAGGCCGGAGTCACCTGCGTTCTTCCAGTAGGTATGCCATTCGGGCTGGTGGGTGATCAGCAGGCCCAGCCACATCGTCTGTCCGGGCTGAACGCCTTCGGGTGCCTGGGCCACGAGCTCGGCCCGCACGCGTGGCGTGTCCACGGCCGCGGCCGCCCCGCTGCCGGTCTTCAGGCGCAGCTGCGCGCCGGCAGGGGTGGCAAGCAGGCTGGCGGCGGCAAGGAAAAAGGCGAGGAGCCAGAAGGCGAGGTGCTGGGGGGCAGTGTGGCGAAGAGGTGGATGGTGCGGCATGGCGGACTGTGGGAGCCAGGGGCATGGTCTTTGGTTCCCCCGGCTGCAGGCTGCGATGGTAGCGGGCCGTCCAGAGAGATCGCCTGTGGCCGGCTGCAGGACGATTGGCAAAAGATATCGTTGCATAGGCGCTTGGTATTGGACAGGCGATATGTCCGTTGCCCATCATGGACCGGCCACCCATCCGGGATAGAGCAACACAAGGAGACAAGCCATGCAGGAGACAACTCGCCGCCACTTCCTGGCCGCTGGCGCGGCAGCGGCCGCAGCCTGGGGACTGCCGCAGCACGCAAGCGCGGCCGCTGCCTATCCCGACAAGTCCGTGCGCGTGATCGTGCCCTTTCCCGCCGGTGGCACCACCGACGTGGTGGCGCGGCTGGCCATGCAAAAGCTCGGGGAGCTGACCGGCCAGTCCTTCGTGGTGGACAACAAGGGCGGTGCCAACGGCGTCATCGGCACGGAACTGGCCGCCCGCGCTGCGCCCGATGGCTACACCCTGCTGATGAACACGGCCGGCGCGCAGACCCTGAGCCCCGTGCTCTACAAGACCAGCTACGAGGCGCTGTCCAGCTTCGAGCCCATCAGCCATCTGTGCGACGTAGGCTTCGTCCTCATCGCACGCAAGGACCTGCCCGTGAACAGCCTGCAGGAGCTGGTCGCCATGGCCAAACAGGGCAAGCCGCTGAGCGTGTCCTCGGGCAGCAGCATGATTTCGCTGATCACCGAGCAGTTCAAGAAGGTGATTGGCGCGCCGGGCATCGTCAACGCCCAGTACAAGGGCACGGCGCCGCAGATGCAGGCCGTGGTGGCGGGCGAGGTGGATTTCTCGTTCGACTCCTTCACCTCGGTGGAGATGATCCGCACGGGCAAGGTCAAGGCGCTGGCCGTGCTGCTGCCCCAGCGCGCCGAAGTCTTTCCCCAGGTGCCCACCATCAAGGAGGCCGGCGTGGACGGCATGGGCTTCAGTTCCTGGTCGGGCCTGCTCGCGCCCAAGGGCACGCCCCGCGACATCGTGGCCCAGCTCGCGCAGCAGATGGACAAGGTCATGCAGATGCCCGACGTGCTGGCCAAGCTGCGCAGCTACAGCTATGTGCCGCGCCGGGGAACGCCCGAGGAGTTCGCGCGGCTGATCGAGTCGGACAACGAGCGCTGGAAACGCATCGTCAAGGAATCCAACTTCAAGGCCGAGTGAGGAGGGCTCCGGCAGCCCATGGATGGCCCTAATATCGGGCCATGCAAGACTCCCCGCCCGAACAGATATCCCCCGGCGCCTGGCCTTCCCGCTGGTGGGCCGAGGCCTCTGCACGCGACTTTGCGCAGGCCCAGGCCAGTGGCCTGGCTGCCGAAACCATCGCCGTGCTGCCCGTGGCCGCCGTGGAGCAGCACGGTCCGCACCTGCCGATGTCCGTTGACGCCCGCCTGCTGCAGGGCGTGATCGATGCGGCCCTGCCGCTGCTGCCGCCCGAGCTGCCCGCGCTGTTCCTTCCCCCGCAGAACATCGGCTTCAGCGTGGAGCACCAATCCTTTGCCGGCACGCTGACGCTGTCGCCCGCCACGGTGATCGCACTGTGGACCGAGCTGGGCGCCTGCGTGGCACGCGCCGGCGTGCGCCGGCTGCTGCTGCTCAACGGCCATGGCGGCCAGGTCAGCGTGATGGACATCGTGGCGCGCGAGCTGCGCATGCGCCATGGCCTGCTGGTCTACAGCAGCAGCTGGTTCGGACTGGTGGACGATGCGGCCAATGCGCAGTTCAGCGCGCATGAGCACCGCTTCGGCATCCATGGCGGCGAGGTGGAGACGTCGATGATGCTGCACCTGGCGCCGGAGACCGTGCGCATGGAGCATGCGCGGGACTTTCATTCCACTTCGGAGGATAGGGCGCAGCGGCATGCCTTGCTGGGCAATGGGCGAAGCGCCAAGATGGGCTGGGCCATCGAGGATTACAACGTTTGCGGGGCGGTGGGGAATGCTGCGGGGGCCACGGCCGAGCGGGGGGCTTTGATGGTGGAGGCTTCGGCTCGGGGGCTGGTGCGGTTGTTGTCCGAGATGGTTGCGCTGCCTGCGGATACTGTCGGAAGGGCGCCGGAGCCTCTTTAGTTTTTGGTCTTTTTGGACCCTGCCGGGTGGTGGTTTTTCGAGGCCGGGATTCGGCCCGGCGGCCGACCTGCTTTCTTGCCGCGCAGCAAGAAAGTAGGCAAAGAAATGCGCCCAAATGTCCGCGACCCCTTCGCTGCGCTGCGGGGCCACCTGCGTCGTGGCGGCTGCGGGGTTCGCCGTGAAACTCACTTCGCGCTGCGCGCTACGTTCAAACATCACGGCGAGTCAGATCACGAAGCAAGCCTGTCCTTCGGCAGGCTTGCAACCCCGCAACCGCCACGACGCAGGCGCTGACATACGGGGAGTTTGCTCGGGCCTTTGCTTCGCTCGGCCTATTCCTTTATTGCTTCATTGCTTCATTGCTTTGGGATCTTGGCCTGGACGATCACGTCGCCCCAGCGCTTGATTTCCGATTGCAGCAATTGCGCGGTCTGCTCGGGCGTGCTGGATTGGGCCTGCACGTTCATTTCGCGCAGTTTCTGCGTGACTTCGGGGGAGTTCACGGCGGCGGCGATTTCCTTGTTCAGGCGGGCGATGATTTCCGGAGGGGTCTTGGCTGGGGCGGCCAGGGCGTTCCAGGAGGAGGCGACGAAGCCCTTGACGCCTGACTCCTGGGCCGTGGGCACGCCGGGCAGCAGGGCCGAGCGCTTGTCGCCGGTGATGGCCAGCAGGTTGACGGCCTTGGAGTTGATCTGGCCCATGATGGGCGTGAGGATTTCCACGGCCGCGTCGATCTGCTTGCCGCGCAGGGCCGTGACCACGGCAGGGGTGCCGTTGAAGGGCACGATCTGGGCGTCGATGCCGGCGGTGGTCTTGAACAGTTCGGCTGCCAGATGCTGGGTGCTGCCGATGGCGATGCTGCCGATGTTGAGCTTGCCGGGGTTGGCCTTGGCCCAGGCCACCAGCTCGCCCAGGTTCTTGAAGCGCGAGTCGCTGGCGGTGAGCACGCCGATGTCGAAGTAGCCCAGGGTGGATATCGGCGTGAAGTCCTTGACCATGTCGAAGGGCAGCTGGTTGAACAGCCCCACGGTGACGGCACTGCCGTTGGACATGAGGAACAGCGTATGCCCGTCGGGCGCGGACTTGGCTACGGTGTCGGCCGCGACGATGCCGCCTGCGCTGGGCTTGTTGTCGATGATGACGGGCTGGCCCAGCTGCGAGGCCAGTTTTTGCGCGACGACGCGCGAGGTGACGTCGGCCACGCCGCCTGCGCCAAAGGGCACGACGATGCGGATGGGCTTGTTCGACAGGGGCTGGGCCTGGCTGGTGATGGCGGCCAGCAGCAGGGCCGCGCAGGCCAGGGCGCTGCGCGTGAAACGGCGTTTGTTCATGGGTCTTTTGTCTCCTGGCCGGCGAGTTTGGCGCAAAAGCGCAGGCCGGCCCAGAGCGCCCGTGTTCTGGCTGCTATGCCTTGGCGTGATAGCTGTGTGACAGCCTTGCCGGTGCCGTCTCAGGCGTGCGTGATCCAGCTGCGGTGCTCGTCCGTGTCCAGGTGGTTGAGCGTGTTGAAGGTCTGCAGCATCAGGCGCTTGGGGCTGGTGGTGAACTCGGTCACGGCGCTGTTGCGGATGCGCATGTTCAGCGCAATGGTGACCTCGGGCGAGGTGCCCAGCACATGGCCCACGGCGGTGGAGATGGGACCGCCACTGCTGACCAGGAGCACGTTTTCGTCGGCATGCTCGTGGCGCACGCGCTCCAGCACCTGGCGCACGCCGCCTGAGAAATCATCCCAGCTGGGCATGCCTTTGGGGCTGATGGTGCCGGCCATCCACTGGGCCAGGGCATCGCACAGCAGGCGGAAGTGGTGGCGGTACAGCTCGGGCGTGTCGGGCTTGGGCAGGGGCGCCGGATGGATGGCCTGCAGCAGCGCGCCGCTGTCGTATTCATCGAGGCCTGCAAGCGCCTGGGTGCGGTGTTGCTCGGCAGGCAGGCTGCCCAGGCCGTCGGCGATGCCGGCCAGCGTCTGCGCATGGCGGCGCAGCGTGCCCGTGTAGACCGCGTCGAAGCGCAGGCCGCGTTCGCGCCAGTAGGCACCCAGCCTTTGCGACTGCGCCGTGCCGCGCTCGCTGAGCTGGTCATAGTCTTCGGCACCAAACGAGGCCTGGCCATGGCGCACAAGATAGAGGGTTCCCATGGCGCGGATTGTGGCCAGCGCCGGCGCTGGCGTTTGTCCTGCGGGCGACTGGCTGCCGCCTTGGCGACAGGCCTGCCGTGCCGGGCCCTACAGCAGCACCTGGCCGCTCACGCATTCCACGACATGGCCGCCTATCCACAGCGCGCCCTGCGCGTCCTCGCTGACGTGGACGCGCCCGTCGCGCCCCACGCAGCAGCCCTGGCTGGCGATGTAGGGCGCATGCAGCAGACCTTCGCCGCGCAGCCACAGGGCCAGACTGGCGTTGAGGCTGCCGGTGACGGGGTCTTCAGTGACGCCGACTGGGCTGGCGAAGCCGCGCACTTCCAGGCTGGGAGCGGCATCCGCCTCGGCTGCGGCTGGCCGCTGGCCCGTGGCAAAGGCGCGGGCCTCGCGGCTGCTGCGGCCGATCAGTGCCGGTGCATCTTGCGCGCTGTCGTACAACGCGCAGGCGCCCACCTTGGTGTTCAGCGCCTTGAGCCTTGCATGGTCGGGCTCCAGCGACAGCACCTGGTCGGGGTGTTCGAAGAGCACGCCCATCCAGCGCGGGCCGTTGTCCAGCCAGGCCGCACGCAGGATCTGGCCGCGTTCTGCGCCCAGCGCGGCCGCCACGTCATCCAGCAGGCCGGGCTCCACGTCGCTGATGTCGGTGGACGGTGCCTGAAAGGCCAGGCGCCCGTCCTGGCGCTCGATGCCGATCAGCCCCTTGGCGCATTCCTGCAAAATGCGCTGGGCCTGCTGCGGCACGCCGCCCTGCGCCAGCCAGGCCTGGCAGCTGCCCAGCGTGGGATGGCCGGCAAAGGGCAGCTCGCCGCCCGGCGTGAAGATGCGCACGCGGTAGTCGGCGCCTGCGGCGCGGCCCGCTTCGGTGGGAGGCAGCACGAAGGTGGTCTCGGACAGATTGGTCCAGGCCGCGAAGGACTGCATCTGCGCATCGGTCAACCCGGTGGCGTCGAGCACGACGGCCAGCGGATTGCCCAGGTAGGGCCGTGCCGTGAACACGTCCACGGTCATGAAGGGGCGCTGGCGGGAGACGTATGCAGGTGTCATGGCAATGGGCAGATGGAAGGGAGGATGGAAAAGCCGACAGCAAGCCGGACTTTGGTTCGACTGCGTGTCGGCTTCCCCCTGGCCCAAGCAGGTAACTGGCCCAAACACCAGGGACGCCGAGCAAGAGCCGCCTCACGGCGGGGGCGCCTAGCCGAGGGCGTCGTCCCCCTCCCTTGCGAAGCAAGTAGAGAGGGGGAAGCGGCGCTAGCCGCTCAGGGGGTGGTTTACATCGTGGAGCGGATGGCGTCGGCCAGGGCGGCGATGCCCTTGTCGATCTGCTCGGCCGACACGGTCACGTAGGACAGGCGCAGCGTGTTGGCCTGGGGCTCGTCCGCATAGAACGGCGCGCCGGGCACGAAGGCCGTGCCGCGTTCCACGGCGGCGGGCAGCAGCTTTTGCGCATCCATGCCCTTGGGCAGGCGAACCCACAGGAACATGCCGCCCACGGGACGGGTCCACTGCACGTCCAGGCCGGCCATTTCGCGTTCCAGCGCGGCCAGCATGGCGTCGCGCTGGCGCTTGTACATGGCGCGGATGGTGGGCACATGGCGGTCCAGGAAGCCGTCCTTGATGACCTCGGACACCACACGCTGGTTGAAGCCCGGCGTGTGCAGGTCGGCCGCCTGCTTGGCCTGCAGCAGCTTGTTGTAGACGGACTTGGGCGCCACCAGGAAGCCGATGCGCAGGCCCGGGGCCAGCACCTTGGAAAACGAGCCCAGGTAGATCACGCCTTCGGGGTTGCGCGCGGCCAGCGGCAGGGCAGGGGCCTGCTCGAACCACAGGTCGCCGTAGGGGTTGTCCTCGATCAGCGGGATGTTGAGTTCGCGCGCCTTGTCCACCAGGGCCTGGCGGCGTGCCTCGGCCATGGTGCGGCCGGTGGGGTTCTGGAAGTTGGGCAGCACGTAGGCCAGGCGTGCCTTGTCGGCGCCGGTGCCGGCCTTGGCGGCGAAGTCCTCGACGAGGATGCCGTCGTCATCGCTGTCCACGCCCACGGGAATCGGTTCCTGCGGTGCAAAGGCCTGCAGCGCGCCCAGGTAGGTGGGCTTTTCGACCAGCATGCGGCTGCCACGGTCCAGGAAGACCTTGCCGATCAGGTCCAGCGCCTGCTGCGAGCCGGTGGTGATCAGCACCTGGTCGGGGTCCACTTCCCAGGGCAGGAAGTCGGCCACGGCCTGGCGCAGGGGCGCGAAGCCCTCGCTGGTGGCGTACTGCAGGGCCGAGGCGCCATCGCGCTGCATCACGGTCTGGCAGGCCTGGGTGAACTCGTCCAGCGGGAAGGCCAGCGGCGAGGGCAGGCCTCCCGCCATGCTGATGATGCCGGGACGGTCAGTGAGCTTGAGGATTTCGCGGATGGCGGAGGGGTTCATCTTGGCAGCACGGTCTGCCAGCGTCCAGGTCGTCATAAAAAAAGCAGTTCCAGGTCTTTGCGGTGCCCGCCATGCGGGCGGGCTGGTATGGATTGCCATGCCGTCGTGGGGCACGGGCCGGCCGCATGTGAAGAGCGGAGTGCGGATAGTGCGCTCGCTCTTGCGCCGGCAATGAGGGTATTTTGTCGCGGGCGTGAAGGGTCTGCGCATCCTCCCTTCAATAGCTGGGCAGGCCAGTACGGCCTTTGCCTGGGCGTGGGTGGAGGACCCTCATGCGGCCACCATCCACATCGCCGTCAGCGCCAGCATGGTCGCCATGGCACGGTTGAACCACAGCAGCCTGCGTCCCTGGGCCAGCCAGTGGCGCAGCAGTGCGCCCACGCAGGCATACAGCAGATTGCTGAAAAAGGCATAGGCGGCCATGACGGGCAGCACCACGGCCAGGCGCTCGGTCAGGTCGTCGCGCCCGGCCAGCCAGCCGGCCACGATGGCCAGGGCCAGCAGCCAGGCCTTGATGTTCACGAATTGCAGTCCCACGCCCTGCCAGAAGCCCACCTGCAGCTGCTGCGGCGATTGCAGCGAGGCCATCTGCGCGCTGCGGCTCAGGCGCCAGGCCATCCACAGCAGGTAGCCGATGCCGGCGGCCTTGACCAGCCACAGCAGCAGCGGCGCCGCGACAATGGCCGCGCCCACGCCGGCCGTGCTCAGCACCAGCAGCACGCACCAGCCCACTGGCACGGCCAGGACGAAGCGCAGCGCCGGGCGCAGGCCGTGGTTGGCGGCCAGGGCCGTGGACAGCGTGGTGTTGGGACCGGGGCTGAAGCTCATGGAAGCGGCGAGCAGCAGCAAAGCGGTGAGTTCGGACGGTGGCATGAGGCGGTGGCCCCGAAGGTCTCCATACAGGCGGCAGGGGCTGTTGGGGAGGAGGGCACGGCAGGCCTTCTCCGCAGCACGAATGCATGAAATATAGGTGCAAGACCTGTACAGTGCCAATACAGTTGGACCCTCAATTGCATGTTCTGTATTGGTGCCTATCCCGATACAGTGACTTTCTGGTGACCCATTCGCAGCCGTTTGCAGCCGTTCGCAGCCGTTCACACCCGTTTCCGTATGACCGTTCCCCTCTCGCGGCTGGCGCCGCAGACCCTGAGCACCCAGCTGGCCGAGCGCCTGGGCGAGCGCATCCGCATGCGGCTGCTGCCTGCGGGCGCACGCCTGCCTTCGGTGCGCGAATGCGCGCGCCAGCAGGGCGTGAGCACGCACACGGTGGTGGCCGCCTATGACCTGCTGCAGGCCCAGGGCCTGGTCGAGGCGCGGCCGCAAAGCGGCTTCTTCGTGCGCGACTTCGTGCAGGATGCGCCGCTGCTGCAGCCCGAACAGGCCCGTGCGGTCCCCGCCGAGGAGGCCACTGGCGTGCCCAAGGGCACGCGCATCAATGCCTCCATGCTGGTGCGCGGCATGTTCCACCAGAGCGTGGGCGGCAGGCCGCAGCCCGGGGCGGGCGTGCTGCCGGCCGAGTGGCTGGAGGCAGGCTTCCTGGCGGCAGCCATGCGCAAGGCCTGCTCGGGCAAGTCCCTGCACGACTCCTGCGTGGGCTACGGCGACCCGCTGGGCGACATCGGCCTGCGCGAGGCACTGTCGCGGCGCCTGGCGCGCCTGGGCATTGCGGCGGCGCCGCAGCACATCATCACCACCATGGGCGCAACGCATGGGCTGGACGTGGTCAGCCGCGCCCTGCTGCAGCCGGGCGACCCGGTGATGGTGGAGGAGCCCGGCTGGGCCGTGGAATTCGCGCGCCTGGCATCGCTGGGCATGCGCGTGCTGCCCGTGCCGCGCGGCCCCGACGGGCCGGACCTGGCCGTGATGCAGCGCTACTGCGAAAGCTGCGCACCCAAGCTCTACGTCAGCGTGAGCGTGCTGCACAACCCCACCGGCTACAGCCTGTCACCGGCCAGCGCCCACGAGGTGCTGCAGCTGGCGCGGCGATTCGGCTTCTACGTGGTGGAGGACGATACCTATGGCGAGATCGCGCCCGACCACGCAGCGCGCATGACCGTGCTGGACCGCCTCAGCCACAGCATCTATGTGAGCGGCTTCGCCAAACTGCTGGCGCCCAACTGGCGCGTGGGCTACCTGGCGCCCCCGCCCGCCCTGGTGGAGCGCCTGGTGGACACCAAGCTGCTGTCCACGCTCACCACCCCCTCGCTGATGGAACGCGCCCTGGCCCACTGCATGGACCAGGGCCAGCTGCGCCGCCATGCCGAGCGCCTGCGCCAGCACCTGGCCCAGGCCCGCATGCGCAGCGTGGCACTGGCCCAGCAGGCCGGCGCCCGCTTTGCGGCCGAGCCGGCCGGCATGTTCGGCTGGGTGGACACCGGCGTGGACACCGAAACCCTGGCCCAGCGCCTGCTGGACGCCGGCTACTTCATCGCCCCCGGCGCCATGTTCCACGCCGGCCGCCAGCCCAGCACCTGCATGCGCATCAACTTCGCCACCACGCAGGAACCCGCCTTCTGGCGCATCTTCGAACGCGAAGTCCAGGCCATGCGCGGCAGCGCATAGAAAAGGGAATGGGAGAGGGAAAAGGGGGCGGAAGGCTGGGAATGCGGCATCGATCCGCAAACATAGATCAGACCAGCAGCGCCAAAACCCGGCGCGCCCCAAAGCGAGGGACACCGAGCAAGGGCCGCCCCGCCGCAAGGGTGTCGTCCCCCTCCCCCGCGTAGCGGGTAGAGAGGGGGAAGGCGCGCAAGCGCCTCAGGGGGTGCCCCCAGTCAATGCGCCCGCATCTTCGTACGCAAGCGCGCAATCGCCTGGCTGTGCAGCTGGCACACGCGCGATTCGGTCACGCCGAGCACAGCGGCGATTTCCTTGAGGTTCATGTCGTGCTCGTAGTACATGCCCATGATGTACTGCTCGCGCTCGGGCAGGGCCTTGATGGCTTCGACCAGGGCCACGCGCAGGCGGTGGTCGCGCAGCAGCGCAAAGGGATCGGCGCCGCTGTCGGCCACGTGGCGCTCGAGGAAGTCCTCGCCCTCGTCGCCGCCCGACATGTCCTCCAGATACACCAGCTGCGTGCCGCGCACCTTGCCCAGCAGCGACTGGTAGTCGTCCAGGTCCATGCCCAGTTCGTCGGCGATCTCGGATTCCAGCGGCGTGCGCCCCAGGCGCTGCTCCAGGCGGTGCAGCGCGTGCTCGATGTCCTTTTGGCTCTTGCGCGAGCTGCGGCTCATCCAGTCGCCTTCGCGCAGCTCATCGAGCATGGCGCCACGGATGCGCTGGCTGGCGAAGGTCTCGAATTGCACGCCCTGCTCGCTCTCGAAGCGGGACAGTGCTTCGGCCAGGCCGATCATTCCGACCTGTATCAGATCATCAAGCTCCACATTGGGAGGCAGCTTGGCGATCATGTGCAGCGCGATCCGGCGTACCAGAGGTACATGCCGACGGATCAGTGCATCGCGGTCGAGTTGGCCTTTGGCGGTGTACATGGCAGTCAGTGGCTCCAGGCATGGGATGCGGGCAGCGGCGCGAAGCCGGCGGCCAGATCCTGGCCGCCATGTGGCAACACGCTGCCCGCATGGTTGAGCAGTTGCAGCGCCAGGCGCTGCAAGTCCGGTGCATGGTGCAGGCGCACGGGCAGCAGTCCCGGCGCATGGCCCAGGTGGCGTTGCGCGCAGCGCATCAGCGCGTCGATCTGCGATTGCAGCTGTTGCGCATCCTCGGCCTGGCTGCGGGCGCCGGTCTGTCCACGGCGCCAATCGTAGCTGGTCACGCCCAGGTCATCGGCGCTGGGCAGCAGCGGCGCCAGCAGGCAGCGCAGGCCGGCATGCACTGCCAGCTGCTTGAGCTGGCGGTAGCAGCCCAGCACGCGGGTGCCTTGTTCGGGCAGCACCATCAGCGGGTGCACGGCCTGGCCGGCCAGGTTGCTGGCCAGCGTGTCGGCATTGGCATACAGCATGACGATGGCGTAGCCGCGCACGTGGCGCTGCAGCCATTGCATGGGCGTCATGCCGGCCTGGCGTGCCTGCTGGGGCAGCAGATCCAGGCCCTGGCGCGCCGGCAGCACGGCCACCGAGCTGTGACGGGGATCGGGGTGCAGGCCGGTACGGGCCTGCCAGGCGCTTTGCTGCAGCAGCTGCGCCAGGCCCGGTGCATCCGGGGACTCGCCCTGGCTGGCGTCCAGCACCAGAACGGGCAGGCCCAGGCGCTGCAGGCTGGCACAGACCGGCCACAGCAGGGATTGTTCGGCCTGGCCCTGCGGGTCGTTGGCCGTGTCGCGCAGCATGGCCAGCACACGCAGGCCCATGGGAGCGGCGGCGCCGGGCTGGCCGTGCAGGCCCAGGCCCTGGTGCAGCTGGGGGAAGGTTTCAAGCATGGTGGATCTCGCCTTCCGTGCTGGGGCTGGACGGGGTGAAGAAGAAGTCCAGGTCCAGCGCCTTGGGATCGAAGGCCGAGCGGGTGGCGGCGCGCATGGAGGCGGAGACCAGTTGCTGCGCATCGGCGCGTTCCCAGTCTTCGGGCACGCGCTGGCCGTTGGTCACGCCGCGCAGCTGCATCTGGTGGCGGATCAGTGTGTCCACCGACGGGCCCAGCTTCACGGCCTCGTCCACCTTGGTGAGGATGGCCTGGCTGGAGCCGCGCGCCTTGAAGGCCTGCATCACATCGTCCAGCGCATCGCCCTGGCCGGCCGCGTTCACGGCCAGCAGTTTCTGGATGCCGGGCAGGTCCAGCAGGTCGAGGATCTCGTCCTTGCGCGGATCGCGCGGGGCCACGCCCGTGGTGTCGATCAGCACCAGCTGCTTGTTGGCCAGCAGGCCCAGCAGGTCCTGCAGCGCGGCGCGGTCATGGGCCAGGTGGGCCACCACGCCCAGCATGCGGCCGTAGGAGCGCAACTGGTCGTGGGCGCCGACGCGGTAGGTGTCCAGGGTGATCAGGCCGACGCTGGCGGCGCCGTACTTGGCGGCGCACAGGGCAGCCAGCTTGGCCGTAGTCGTGGTCTTGCCCACGCCGGTGGAGCCCACCAGGGCGAAGACGCCGCCTTGCTCGTACAGCGGGGCCTGGTCGGCGTCGGTGCGCAGATTGCGTTCCAGCACCTGCATCAGCCAGCGCACGGCGTCGCCGGCGGACAGGTCCTGGGGCATGTGCTCGACCAGGGCGCGGGCCAGCACGGGGGAGTAGCCCGCGCGGATCAGCTTGTGCGTGAGGTTGGCGTGGATGGGGTTCTGGCGCGTCTGGCCCAGCCAGGTCAGGGTGTTGAAGCGCTCTTCGATCAGGTCGCGCACGGACTGCAGCTCATCGCGCAGTGCCTGGGAGGCCATGGTCGGTGCGGGCTCGCTGCGCAGGGTCTCGCGCAGCGGCGCTTCGGCGCTGGCGCGCAGCGGGTTGTGGCGGGCCACGGAAGGCGCGGGCTGTGCCTTGAACGGCTGCTGTGCAGCCGTGGGCGCGGCGGCCGGTGCTTCGCGCAGGGCGTCGCCCAGGCTGCGGCGCTGGGCAAAGCTGGGCAGCGGCTCGTCAACGCCGGCCTCGTGGCGGCGGCGCAGCATGCGTTCGCGCACATAGTCCTGGAAGGACAGGGTGCTCATGGCCAGCTGTTCGGTGTCTTCCTGCACGCTTTGGCGCAGGCCGGCCGGCTCGGCACCGTCTGCCGACAGCGAGGCTGCCTGCGAGATGGCCTGCGCAATCGCCGACGACGTTGCCTGGGAAGCACGCGACGGAGCCGCCTGTGCGGCCTGCATTGCCGGCTGCGCCGTGCGCGGCTGGGTCTGCGCCTGGATCAGCTTGGCCTGCACCTGCGGGCGCAGGCCCGTGGTTTCCTCTGCAGAGCGGCGCTCGATGGCCTGCTGCAGCGGCGTGCTGCTGGCAGCGGCCTTGCTGTGCTCCAGCGTGTCCTCGGCCGTGGCCATGACCTCGACGCCATCGGGCGTGTTGCGGTTGGACAGGATCAGGGTGCCCGCTCCGAAAGCCATGCGCGCCTTGGCCAGGGCCTCGCGGGAGGTGGGGGCGTAGAAGCGTTTGATGTTCATGCGGATGCACCTTTAAGAATCGAGCCGATGCGGATGGTGTGCGTTTCGGGGATCTCGCTGTGGGCGAGAACCTGCAGACGCGGCGCCACGCGACGCACCAGGCGGGCAATGGAATTGCGGATGGAATCGGGAACCAGCAGGCAGGCAGGCAGGCCCAGCTCTTCTTGCTGGTTGGCCATGTCGGCCGCCTTCTGGGTGAGGATCTCGGCCACGCCGGGATCCAGTGAGGGGGAGCCGGGGTTGGACAGGGCCTGCACCAGCAGGCGCTCGAGTCCGGGCTCGATGGCGATGACGTTCAGCTCGCGGGTCGGGCCGTAGATCTGCTGGACGATGGACGGCGACAGCGCAATGCGCACGCGGCGGGCCAGCTCGACAGGGTCCTGCGTGGTCGAGGAGTGCTCGGCCAGCGTCTCGATGATGGTGCGGATGTCACGCACGTGCACCGAGTCTTCCAGCAGCAGCTGGAGCACTTTCTGGAACGTCGTGATGGACACCATTTTCGGAATGACTTCTTCGATCAGCTTGGGAGCCAGTTTGGCCACATGCTCCACCAACTGCTGCGTCTCGGTACGGCTGATCAGCTTGGCGGCATGCACTTGCATCAAGTGTGACAAATGGGTGGCCATCACGGTTTCCGAATCAACCACGGTAAAGCCTGCCATTTGTGCCGCTTCCTTCTGGCGTTCGTCGATCCAGTGGGCGGGCAGGCCGAAGGCCGGGTCGGTGGTCTGGGTGCCGATCAGCGGGGTGCTGATGCCGCCCGGATTGATGGCCAGGAACATGCCGGGGAAGGCCTCGCCCTCGCCCACCATCACGCCGCGCAGGGTGATGCGGTAGGCGCTGGGCTTGAGCTCCAGGTTGTCGCGCACATGCACCGCCGGGGGCAGAAAGCCCACTTCCTGGGCGAACTTGCGGCGCACGCCCTTGATGCGGGTCAGCAGGTCGCCCTGGCGGCCCTTGTCCACCAGGGTGATCAGGCGGTAGCCCAGCTCCAGGCCGAGCAGGTCCACCGGCTGCAGGTCGTCCCAGGTGGCTTCGCCATCGCTGGGCGCGGCCACGGGTGCGGGCGCCTGGGTCTGCTGGGAGGCGCGTTCCTGCTGGCGGCGCGAGAGCATCCAGGCCAGCCAGCCCAGCAGCGCGCCGGTGCACAGGAACACGACGTGGGGCATGCCCGGAATGACGCCCAGCAGGCCCAGCACGCCGGCCGTGATGCCCAGCACCTTGGGCGACATGAACAGCTGCTGCGCGATCTGCTGGCCCATGTCGGTTTCCTTGCCCACGCGCGAGATCACCATGGCCGCGGCCACCGAGATCAGCAGGCCGGGGATCTGCGCGACCAGCGCATCGCCCACGGCCAGCAGGATGTAGCTGTCGGCGGCCTGGCCGGCCGACAGGCCGTGCTGGATCATGCCGATGGCGAAGCCGCCGATGATGTTGATCACCAGGATCAGAATGCCGGCGACCGCGTCGCCGCGCACGAACTTGCTGGCACCGTCCATGGAGCCGAAGAAATTGGCCTCTTCCTGCACCTCGGCGCGGCGGCGCTTGGCTTCCTTTTCGTCGATCAGGCCGGCGTTCAGGTCGGCGTCCACGGCCATCTGCTTGCCGGGCATGGCGTCCAGGGTGAAGCGGGCCGAGACTTCGGCGATACGCTCGGCACCCTTGGTGATCACCACGAAGTTGATCACCACCAGGATGGCGAACACGATCAGGCCGACGGCGAAGTTGCCGCCGATCAGGAAGTGGCCGAAGGCCTCGATCACCGCGCCGGCCGCGCCGGGGCCGGTGTGGCCCTCCAGCAGCACCACGCGGGTGGAGGCCACGTTCAGCGACAGGCGCATCAGCGTGGTCAGCAGCAGCACCGACGGGAAGGCCGCGAAGTCCAGCGGCCGGATCATGTAGGCCGCCACCATCATCACCATCAGCGCCACGGCGATGTTCAGCGTGAAGAAGGTGTCCAGCAGCCACGGCGGAATGGGCAGCACCATCAGCGCCAGGATGGCCACCACCAGCAGCGGCGCCATTAGGCCCTGAGCGAACTTGGCGTTCTCGCTCGACCACATCGATTGCAGGGATTGGAGCGGATTCGTCGTCATGGAGCAGTACCTTCAGTGGTCGCGGCGGCGCCTGGCGCGCGGCGGCCCTGGTGCGGATCGAGTTCGGCGGGCACGACGGGTTCGCCGAGATCGCCAGGCATGGGGCCTTCGCCGCGCAGCGCGGCCTTCAGGCGGTAGACATAGGCCAGGACCTGGGCCACGGCCGTGTACAGCGCGGCGGGAATGGCTTGGTCCAGATCGGCGTGCGCGTACAGGGCGCGCGCCAGCATGGGGGATTCGAGCACCGGGATCTTGTGGGCGCCCGCGACTTCGCGGATCTTCAGCGCCACCAGGTCCGTGCCCTTGGAGATGACCTGCGGGGCGGCCATGGTCTTTTCGTCGTAGCGCAGGGCCACGGCGTAGTGCGTGGGGTTGGTGACCACGAAGTCGGCGCGCGGCACGGCGTTGACGCTGGCGCGGTCGGCGATCTCGCGCTGCTTCTGGCGGATCTTGCTCTTGATCTGCGGGTTGCCGTCGGATTCCTTGTGCTCCTGCTTGACTTCCTCGTGGCTCATCTTCAGGCGCGACTTGAACAGGTAGGCCTGCAGCGGCACGTCGATCACGGCCATCAGGAACACCACCAGCAGCAGCAGGGCCACGCCGCTGGCCAGCCATTGCCCCGTCATGGACAGCGCCATGGCCGAGGGCTGGGAGGAGATGGCGGCGATCTCGGCGAGATGGCCGCTCAGGAACTTCCAGGCCACGAAGGAGAGGATGGCCGTCATCACCACCATCTTCACCACGGTCACCATCTGCTGCTTGGAAAACAGGTTGGTCAGGCCCGACAGCGGATTGAGGCGGTTGAACTGCGGTTGGATGGGCTTGAGGCTCAGGATCCAGCCGCCGGCCAGCATGCCCGACACCAGGGCCGCACCAGTGGTCACGGCGGCAACGACCAGGGAAATCTTCAGGCCCAGGCTGCCCATGGACAGCATGCGCTCCATCATCAGGGCCGGCGTCTTGGCCGTGTGCGCGTCGAAGGCCAATTGCTGGGCCAGTGCCATGCGCAGGTGCTGGATCAGGGGCTCTGCGCCCATCAGCATCATCAGCGCGCCCGTGCCCAGGATGGCCAGGTGCGACAGGTCCCGAGAGCGCGCACCCTGGCCGTCAGAACGCGTTTTCTGCAGTTTGCGTTCGGTGGCGGGAAGGCTTTTGTCTTGGCTGGAGTCCATGGCGCAATGACGGAAGGATTTGCGTCATTGTCGGAACAAGCCAGGCAGGCGAAGCCCCGATAAGCGGGGCTCAAGCGGCGCTTATGTGCTGTCTGCACAAGGGGAGGAACGGCAGCCGCATGGTGCAAGGGCGCCGCGAAGATGGCAGTCAGCCCCTTGCGCCCAAGCGAAAGAGGCTGCCGTGCAATGAGAGGGGAGGCGCCGGGCGCCCCCTGGGGTGATCAGAATCCCAGGCTGGCCAGGAGATCGTCCACCTGGGACTGCGAAGTCACCACATCGGGCGTCTTCTCGGGATCGACCACGGGGCCGGCGAGGTGCTCCTTGGGCTTTTCCAGGGGCTCCAGCGCCGTTTGCTGCGGGTTGGGCGAGGTCTGGATGAGCAGCTGCACCAGCTGGTCCTCCAGATCGGCGGCCAGCGAGACCACGCGGGCGATGACCTGGCCCGTGAGATCGTGGAAGTCCTGGGACATCATGATCTCGGTGAGGTGCTCGTCGGCCTGCTGCGTGCCCTGCTCGACTTCCTCCAGGAAGTTCATCACCCGGCCCTTGGCCACGGCCGCCACGGGGTCCTCGACCATCTGTGCCCGCATGGCGCGGACACGCTCGGCCAACCGGTCCTGCTGGACCTTGGCCAATTCGACGCGGTTCAGAACCTTCTCGGCGGCTTCTCCGGTCAGCCGCGCAATGTAGGAAAGGCGGCTTTGCGCGTCCGGCAGCTCTCCCATGCTGCCGCGCAAACGGTCCGCATAGCCCAGCTCGTTGAGCGAGTCATGCAGCTGGCGCGTGAGAACGCCCACCTTGTAGTGGACGCTGTCGGGGACATCCGGGTTGCTCATGGCGCGTGCCCTACAGGCCCAGCTTTTTGAGGATCAGGTTGACTTTCTCTTCCAGCGTGGCCTTGGTGAAGGGCTTGACGATGTAGCCTGCCGCGCCGCCCTGGGCCGCTGCCACGATGTCCTCCTTGCGTGCCTCGGCCGTCACCATCAGCACGGGAAGGTGCTTGAGTTTGTCGTCCTGCTTGATTTCGGTGAGCAGCTGGAAGCCGTTCATGTTGGGCATGTTGATGTCCGTCACCACGAAATCAAACTTGCTGTTGCGCAGCTTGTGCAGTGCCACGACGCCGTCTTCGGCTTCATCGGCTTCGGGAAAGCCGCTCTCCTTGAGCAGATTGCGCACGATGCGCCGCATGGTGGAGAAGTCGTCAACGATCAAAAAACGCAGGGCATTAGCCACGTGAGGCCCTTTCGGTCGGTAGGTGCTCGGTACTGGTAAGAATCCGCCGCGATGGTAACAATATGAAACCTTCTTGGCGCAATGTGGGAATTTTCCTGCTTTTCGGCAGCATCGGGCGCAAACCTTAATTTGTTACACGATCAGGTGACGCGGGCGCAGACGGGGCAGCTGCAGGCGAGGTGGCGGCGGGCTGCGCAGCGGTCTCGCCGGTTGCGGATTCGGTGATGGCCGCATTCGCCGTGCCGCCATTGCCGCCGGCCAATGAGGGCGGCAAGGCGTTGCGTGTCACAGGTCCGCGGTGGCCCAGCAGGCGCTTTTCAGCCTCCTGCGTGAGCACGGTGATGGTGATGCGCCGGTTCTGCGGGGCACGCGGATCATCGGGCAGCAGCAGGTCGCTGCTGGCCAGGCCGGTGATGCGGGCCAGCTGGTTCAGCGGCATGCCGGCCGCCACCAGCTCGCGGCGCGAGGCGTTGGCACGGTCGGACGACAGCTCCCAGTTGCTGTAGCCGCGGTCGGCATTGCCGTAAGGGGCGGCATCGGTATGGCCGGACAGGCTGATGCGGTTTTCCGCGCCCGCCAGGGCCGCGCCCACTTCGCGCAGGATGTCGCGCATGTAGGGTTTGACCATGGCGCTGCCACTGTCGAACATGGGGCGGTTTTGCTCGTCCACGATCTGGATCTGCAGGCCGTCGGGCGTCACGTCGGTGCGGATCTGCGAGCGGAATTCGTTGAGGCGCGCATTGCTGGTGATCATCGCGTCCACCTTGGCCTTGAGCGCCTTGATGCGGTTGGAATCCACCTGGGCCTGGTCAGCGCGGCCTGCATCGACGCTGGTGCGCCGGTTGGAGCTGTCCGCCGCCTCCGAGCGCCGCACCTGGCCGTGCACCTTGGCCAGATCATTGCCGCCGCCGGGAATCACGCTGGAGCTGTTGCCCGCACCGTCGCCGCCGGCCATCGCCACCTTCAGCGGAGAGGAAAAATACGCCGCAATGCCCTGCAGTTCACCCTTGGCCGTGGAGCCCAGCAGCCACATCAGCAGGAAGAAGGCCATCATCGCGGTCACGAAGTCGGCATAGGCGATCTTCCAGGCACCGCCGTGGGGTGCATGCGCCGTCTTCTTGACGCGCTTGATGATGATCGGCTGTAACTTTTTCTCTGCCATGGCTTGACGCTGCTGGACGCAGGATTACTTCTTGCCCTTGACGTGGGTTTCCAGTTCAAGGAACCCGGGACGTTCGGTGGAGAACAGCACCTTGCGGCCGAACTCGATGGCCGTGGCAGGGTTGTAGCCCTGCATGCTGGCCAGCAAGGTTGTCTTGATGCACTCCAGTTCCTTGGCAGCATCCTGGGCGCGTTGCTCCACCAGGCCGGCCATGGGCTCCACCAGCGCATAGGCCAGCAAAATGCCCAGGAAGGTACCGACCAGGGCCGAGGCGATCATGCCGCCCAGCACGGAAGGCGGCTGGCCCACCGAGCCCATGGTGTTCACCACACCGAGCACGGCGGCAATGATCCCGAAGGCGGGCAGGGCGCCGGCCAGGCGGGTCAACGCATTGACCGGGGCATGCGCTTCGGCGTGATGCGCCTCGATCTCGCTGTCCATGAGCGACTCGATCTCATGGGAGTTGAGGTTGCCCGACACCATCATGCGCAGGTAGTCGGTCAGGAACTCCACCACATGGTGGTCGGCCAGCAGCTCGGGGTACTTGGTGAAGATGGGCGACTCGTTGGGTGCCTCCACATCGCTTTCGATGGACATCAGGCCCTCCTTGCGGGCCTTTTGCAGAATCTCGTACAGCAGGGCCATCAGCTCCATGAAGCGGGCCTTGGTGTAGCGCGAACTCTTCATCACGCCAGGGATGGCCTTGGCCGTGGCCTTGAGCACCTTGGGCTGGTTGCACACGATGAAGGCGCCGATGGCGCCGCCGCCGATGGTCACCATCTCGAAGGGCAGGGCCTTGAGAATGACCTGGACGTTGCCCCCGTGCAGCACATAGGTGCCGAAGATGCAACCGAAGGCGACGATGTATCCGATGATGACAAGCATGGGAGTGGATTCTGTCAGAGGTGTCCCGATGGAAAAGTCGGAACTGGCTTGGAAATGCGCGCTTGTTTTGACACTGGGCCGTGGCGGGGTGGCGGCCATCGACGAACCCATGGCTTGTCAAGCTATCGACCGCAGGCATCAATACTTGAGAGCCCTGAGATGCAGGTGTAAACGCGCCGCTGCGCGCCAAAAGCCCAAAAAGGCCGGCAAATCGGTGCCTGTTTGAGTCTTGCAAGGCGGGCGCTTAATAGCGGATCGCGTGGCGCGCATGCGAGGATAGTCGGCACAGTTTTATTCTTTGTGTCACCGCGCGCACAAGCGTGCGGACCGCGGGCCGACCGCGGGCCGGCCTGATACTTCCTCTGCTGCATCGCCATGCCATCTTCACCTCTTGCCAACGCCTTTGCTGCCGCTGCGCAGCCGCCCAGCATCGACAGCGAGCTGACCCGCATCCGCGCCATGGTCGATCGCGCGCAGTTCCTGGAGGCACTGTCGGATCTGGCGCAACTGGTGGCCCGGGACCCGCGCAACTCCAAGGTTTGGCTGCACATCGGCTTTGTCTACGTGCGCATGAGCATCTGGCCGCAGGCCATGGAAGCGTTGCAGATGGCCTTGGAGATAGAGCCCCGCATGCCCAACGCCCAGCGACTGCTGGCACTGGCCCTGTTCAGCACGGGGCGCAGGCAGGAGGCCTGCGACCTGATCGACGACGCCTGCCGCCACGCCAAGAACGAGAACACGCACTGGATGACGCGGGCCTACATCCACTCGCACACCAGTAGCGATCCGCTCAAATCCCTGGAAGTGGCGCGTGACTGGGGCCGGCGCTTCGCCGACCCGCTGACCCGCAACGCCAAGCCCTTTCCGCCGCGCGATCGCAACCCGCGCAAAAAGCTCAAGGTCGGCTATGTCACGGCCGACTTCCGCCAGCACTCGGTGGCTTTCTTCATGCGGCCCGTGCTGGAGCACCACAACCCGGACAACGTCGAGATCCACGTCTACTCCAGCGGCCGCCCCGACAAGATGACCGAGAAGCTGCGCGCCCTGGTGCCGCACTGGCACGATGCGGTCGAGCAGACCGACGACCAGCTCTACGAACAGATCCGCGCCGACGGCATCGATGTGCTGGTGGACCTGTCAGGCTTCACCCTGGGCCACCGCCTGGAAGTCTTCGCCCGCCGCGCCGCACCCGTGCAGGTGACCTGGCTGGGCTATATGCATACGCTGGGGATGAAGGCCATGGATTACCGGTTGGTGGATGCAGGTATCGCGCCGCCCAATCACGCTCCGTATTACTCCGAGAACCTGTTTCAACTGGCCTGCATGGCCAGCTACGCACCGCCGGAGTACTCGCCCATTTGCGAAGAGCCGCCCATGCTGCGCAATGGCTATCCCACACTGATCTCCCTGAATAACTCCGCCAAGATCACCGACGAGATGCTGGCGGTCTGGGCGCGCATCCTGCACGAACGCCAGGACGCGCGTCTGATCATCATGGTCAAGGAGCAGGACCCGGACGCTGCGCAAGCCCACATGCAGCCGCGCGTGGAGGCCGCCGGCATGCCGCTGGACCGCGTGTCCGTGCTGCATCAGCAGCCGCTCGATGGTTTCATGGAACTGGGGCATATCGCCGACGTGGCGTTGGATACCTCGCCCATTTCCGGGGGGACGACGACCTTGCATGCGTTGTGGATGGGGCTACCGATTGTGGCGCTGGATGCGGAGCGAGCGGTGGATGCATCTACCGCGCGTACCCTGCAAGGTCTGGGTTTTGGTGGTGAGATTGCCTCTGATATTAATGAATACATTAAAGCTGCACTGCATTTGATGGGGGATGCTGAACGACTGCGAATAATGCGGCTATCGGTGCGCTCCAATTTAGAGCGCAGCGTACTAATGGACTATGCTTCTCGCACAACCGACCTTGAAAAGGCTTACCGGTTAATGTGGATAAATTGGCTGAGCAGTGATTTGAAAAATCTCAGCATTACGATGGATCTCGAATCTGCTTTTGCAGAAACTGGAGCAGTCGCATGATTCGGAATGGAATGGATGTTTTAGCGACTAGCGAATGGGTGCCCTTACTTGTTCCTGATATGCCATCGCCCCAGCAATTAATGCCGTGGTTGGAGCGTATGCATGCATCGCGGCATTATTCTAACTTTGGACCGCTGGTGGATGAATTAGAGGCTGAGTTCGCACAGCGCTTTGAAGTATCCGTTGAGAATCTGACCACAGTTGCCAATGCAACATTGGGCTTGGAACTCGTTCTCCAAGCGCTAGACCTGCCAGCAGGGTCACGGATATTGCTTCCAGCGTTCACCTTTGTGGCAACAGCAACAGCGATATTGAGAGTAGGTCATGTTCCAATAATTGCCGATGTGGACGCCAGTAATTGGATGCTGACGCCTGATATTGCTGCTGAGGCTTGTGCTCGCACTCAAGTGGATGCTGTTATGCCAGTTGCAACTTTTGGAATGCCGCATGATATGCACGCGTGGCACCAGTTTGAGGAGCAGGCCGGTGTGCCTGTCGTTATTGATGCGGCTGCATCTTATGGCAGCCAGTGGTTGCAAGGAGCCCGAGGGACTTTGGTGTTCAGTCTGCATACAACGAAAAGCTTGCCTGCTGCAGAAGGAGGCCTCGTAGTTTCAACGCGTGATGGTTTAGCTGAGAAAGTGCGTGAGCTTTCAAATTTTGGGATCAATTTGAAGAAAGGACATTCTGTACAAATTGGGGCTTTGGCCAGTTTGGGAACTAATGCAAAGTTGAGTGAGTATCATGCGGCTATTGGGCTGGCATCACTTTCTTTTTGGGAATCACATGCACAGCAACGCAGATTGCTTGAAGCTCAGATGAAGGAATCTCTGACAATTGCTAGTAGAGGAGCGTTGCGTTGGCAGACAGAAGGGGGTGGCGGTGCATTGAAAGCACCGACATTACTTTGTGCGCGGCTTTCTGATGAAAATGCTCGGATGAAACTGGAGAAGAGATGCGAAGAGGCGAGAATAACCACTCGTCGGTGGTATCAGCCGCTTTTGCATCTTATGCCGGCTCTTATTTCGTTGTGCGAAAAATTGGAGACGCCAAATGCGGATTCATTATCAGGATCGTTGTTGGGATTGCCATTTTTTTTGAGAATGCAAGAAAGTCATCGTCTGCGTATTATTGATGCTGTTCGGGTAGAATAATCAGTTATTTCAGCAGAGAATTAAAGTGTAAGAAATTCTCTGCTTTTGGAGATTTTAATCTTTATAGAAATAAAGGCAAGTATCCCAGCGATCATCTGTATGATGTCTCAAGCCAATCCTGTATCCATCTGAAATGGAATCAATGAAGGCGGGTATGTCTAGTAGATCAGTTGATCTGTGGTAAGCAGAAATCGCAAGTTTGGGATGGCCTGCTTGGATGGAGCGAGTGCAGCCTTTGAGTGCCGGGAGTTCAAAGCCCTCAATGTCCATTTTGATAAAAGTGGGAATGTCATCTATTATGGAGTCCACCGGGCGAATATCGACTTTCCCTAATGAACTATCGTTTGTAGCTGCAATACAGCCTCCGTGGCCACCCATGTGATGGAAGGGGGCTTCCGATATTTCTTCTCCCACCGCATAAGGATGTAGTGATAATTTGTTTTGAAGATACGTCCCATCGTATTTCTTAAGTAAGCTCTGCAGGGTTTTTATGTTGAATTTATCGGGCTCAATCAGCCATGAGTGACCAATGCTTCCTTTGGTGGTTCCAAGTAAGGCCGTAGTTGATTCTCCGATAGATGCTCCACAATCAACAAATTTCTCATTATCACTAAAATTGAATAAGCCGGATCGGAAATAGAGAGTGGGGTAAGGTCTAGAAATATTCTGATACCATTCGGGGTCTGTGCTCAGATGGAAAGTCAATACTCTTAATAGACTTTCTTTTGAGTATGTGTCGGCGAGTCTATTCTCTAGGGCTAGGAATTCATCTGCTCGCTCTAGTATGGTTCCCCCCCAATCGGCAAGTCGATAATCTAAAGTCGAGTTTAGGTCTAGAGCTCTAGCGGCTTGCTCATGGTTTAAATGAGGGATTTCATGGATTCTGCAAATTTCATCAAAAAATCTCTTTGAGTAATCGAATCGACAGCAGTTGATGGCGATGATGGAGCTATCTTTCTTTGCTAGATCAAGGAATTTATCGGTCGATATGATATCCAGTCCGGCGAATTGCAGGCCTTTGTGGCATTTAAAATCATCGACAACATGAAGCACTATTCCTTTTCCAGGGATGGCTGCTGCAAGCGCTGCCGAAAAATCCTTGCTCCCAAGCAAAATAAATTTTGAATTGTTTTTATATTTCTCAAGAATTTCGCGAACCTTGATTGGAATGCAAAAGTGAGGATCCCTTTTATATTCTTCCAAAACCTGCATGAATTTATCCATGGGGGGAGCGGAAGCTATATCGATCGCGGAGTTGATCATGGTTTTGTTAGTCAATTGGTTGTTGATTAGATATATGCTCTAACTGGATTAGAGAAAATGGAGGATATTGATGTATAATCTTGCAGAGATTCTGTGTATTGTTTTTGTTGATTGAGATAGCAGTATTTTCCTATTTTAACCATCCGAGCAATACTACTATTTGCAGATACAAGAGTGTGGGAGTCTATGTGAGCGTGCTCTCTTATGGATACATTTGATTCCAATGTGACAAATTCACCTATAGCCGTATGTTCTCCAATGCATGTGTTTGGCCGTAGTAGTGTTTTTTTTCCTATATTCACATCGGCATCAATGGAGCAGCCGCTATGTATTATGCAGCCTTCTCCAATTATGGCGCTTTCGTGTATATATGCGTTTGGTGATATAATGGATTCTTCAATGAAGCCTCTTTTTATCATCAATTCGTGAAAAACTCTGCGGACATCATTCAAATAAAATTCATTTGTGCTGCTGCAAATACGCCATTCATCTGGGGAGTATTTTTCAAGGCCTGAGAGGTCGAATCCGTAGTAGTCCTTTGTTGGGACGATTAGTTTCTCCAAGCGTCTTGTAGGCGCAGAAATTTTTGCCAAGCCAAAAGTATTATTGACCGAGTTGTCTGGTCCAACAATAAGCAAAGGCTTAGTGAGGGATTTCGAGAGAATCATTGTATTTCTCCATATACCATTTCCCTATAGATATTAGAGGGTGCTCGTGATTTCCGACATAACCAACCCGTTCGCCTGAGCTTAAGGATTTTTGAAGTTTTGCAAGTAAAACTCGATCTTCATCAATTACTCTTTTCTCGGCGTGGTGTATTCCCCAAAGAAGATGTGGTAGAGATTTCGCATCTCTTGTTTTAGAGGTGAATACCCAAGATCGGTAGAGAAACCTTCCGGGTGTTATCGGATTAAATTGCTGTAGAAAGAAATTCTCTCCGTGTATGGAGCCAAAATTGACATTTGGGAATATGTGGCATGCAAAATGTCCGCCGATGTCGCAGGCGTCTAGGAATTTTGAATACCAACGTTCTTTGTATGGTAAAGGAGCGCGTCCCCAAAAGCTAATGTCTTTTGTTGAAACTCTCGGAGATGATTGTCTGATTTCTTCACCGGTAGAGAATTTCTCATCAAATATTTTAGATGTATTTTTGAAGGTTTCGCTATAAGCGCCGTCTTTTGCGAAATCGATTAATGGAGCGAAAGACTTTGGGTGTACAAATTTTATGTGATTGAAGTCTGTAACATTCTCGAAATTCAACTTCCAGTTATAGTCACATTCAAACGTGGTGTATGAAATTTCGCTTGAGAAATGATTTGATGCATCTTTCAGTATTCTGATTAGAGATGCGTTGAATTGATCCTCTATGTGTGGAGGGTCTTTTTCAAAATTAATAAAAATAAAATTCCCCAGTATGGCGACAGGGTACTCTTCTAGTCCTAGGGATTCTTTTTCTTCGCTGGAAAATTGATAAAGGCCTGCATTTGGTATGCCTCGGACTTTGCCATTGCAGTCAAAACTCCATCCGTGATAAGGGCATAGAGCTTTCCTGTTGCCACACAATTCCGTTTGAATTGGCATGCCTTTGTGCGGACAAGAATTGCGAAAAGCTTTTATTTTCCCTTCAAGATTCTGTAAAAAAATAGGGACTCCAGCCAAGTCACAAGTGGCAAAGTCGTTTTCATTTCTCAATTGTTGAGTTAAACAAGCTAGTAACCATAATTTTTTGAAAATATGCTTGTGCTCAAACTCAAGCCATTTATCTTGAGTGTAGCATTCTGGAGGCAATATTGTCTTCGGCATTATGGTATGAATTAAGATGTGAAAATATTTCTGGCAGGATTGCCGAAGACTGTGCAACAGGCCGCGACGTTTTTGACCACAACAGATCCAATGCCGATAATGCAATCATTTCCTAGATGAACTCCTTTTGAGATGGTGGCTCGCGGGTGCATGGCGACTCCATCGCCTACCTGAACACCGCCTGCCATAAAGCTCATTGCACCAATCATGCAATATTTCCCCACTTGGACGTCATGACCGAGTATGACATAAGTGTCAATATAAGAAAAATCACCAATACGGCAGTCCGTGGAAATAACTGCACCTGGGGTGATAAAAACACCATGTCCTATTTGCGATCGTGCGGCTATAGAGGCTTTTCTGGTATAGCTGTAAAACTCTGCGTTTCTAGATATCAATGGGGCTAGAAGTTTTTTACGCCAATTGGGGTCCCCGATTGCCGGTATAAAGATCTCATCGAGCTGTGGCTCGTGCGTCAATGGCGATCCAATAACCTTTTCTTGTAATTCTGGTGGTAAATCGATATCTGGTCGCGTGTCAAGAAAGCCATGCAATTCGTATGCATTAAGTACCTCTTCGTCTTGAGATAGTACATCGTGTACGATACGGCCTAAGCCGCCGGCTCCTATAATGATCAGTTTTTTGCGCTTCATTAGCCAACAGTATGGCCGCCATCTATTACCAAGGTTGTGCCTGTAATCCAGCGGCTCGCATTAGAGAGTAAAAAAATGGCTGAATATGCCACATCTTCAGGTTTTCCAATTCCTAGTGGGTAATTTTTTATCGTTTCCTCTAATCCGCCGGTTGTACTCACGGCAGCCTCATACATGGGGGTTTGTACAAGGCCAGGAGCAAGACAATTGACGCGCATTCTCTTCTTTGCTACCTCCATTGCAAGGCTTCTGGCCATTGCCTCAAGTGCGCCTTTGCTTGCAGAATAAGAAGATACACCGTGAACACCAATGTGTGCAGAGATTGAGGATATGAAAACTATTGATCCACCTTGGTTTATGGAGTTTCGAAGTAATAGCTGCTTTGTTAGCAACATTGGGCCGATAAGATTGGATGATAATTGAATTTCGATGTGTGATCGAGTGACCAGTCGCAGTGGTGACAGCATAGATATGCCAGCGCAGTGGACCACACCATCAATTTTTTCTACCATCTCTGCTGCGCACTTCAGCGCAACATCATTGGTGAGATCGAGTATTAGAGAGCTATGTCCCGATCCGGGTAAAGATGTCAATACTGCATGCAGTCTTTCACTGTCGCGCCCTGATACAATGACGCTGGCACCTGCCTCTGCACAGCTACAGGCAATTTGCTTACCTATTCCAGAGCTTGCTCCTGTAATAAGAATGGTTTTCCCATTTAGGCTGAATGCATCTGTCATGAGATTACCAGTTCTGAGAAGACTGTTGATTTATCTGTATTCAAAATGCATGATCCCCATGAAAGGCCAATTCCAAATCCACTAAGAAGTAGCTTACTATTAGAGTTCATAAGACTCTCGCGAAGTTGGGCTGTAATTGTAATGGGTAGAGATGCGCCGCTCGTATTACCAAAATCGTGTAGCGTAGTGGGTGTCTTTTCGGTGGAAAGGTCAAGTTTTTTGCGAATTGTTTCATTTATCATCCGATTGGCTTGATGAAAAATGAAGTAGTCAATGTCGGATTTCTTAATGCCTGCGTAGTCAATTAGCTGAACTACTGCAGGAGGAACCTTTTGTGTGGAGAAACTCAATACAGCGGGGCCATCCAAATGCAGCGCGTTGGGCCAGTGTTTGAAGCCGTTCTCATCTTTGGTCGGTATGAGATGCTCGGCGCTAAAAGGTTCTCGATGCCCGCCTACAGGTAGCATAATAGCTCGATGGCCACTTCCATCGCTATTAAGGTTGAAATGCATTGGCTCAGCTTGAGAGTCAAATTCCAGCGCAGTAGCTGTTCCTGCATCAGAGAACAACGGGTCTTGGACGGAGGCACATTTATCGCCGACGAGTATTAAACCTTTTTTAATACCACTTGCTGAGATCATGCTGCCTAACAAATGTAGTCCAAAAGGGTAGCCGGAGCACCCTAGATTAACATCGAAGGCAATAGCCGTCTGCGGAAGACCAAGACGATCTTGCAGAATAATAGCTGTAGATGGCATCGGATAGTCCGGCGATTGGGAGATCACAATGAGTGCGTCAATTTCATTGCGCTGCCAACCTAGGTCTTCAAGCAGTCTATTAGCGGCATCAAAAGCCAAGTCGGAGAAGCATTGCCATTCATGACAGATGCGTCTATTGCGGATGCCAATATTACGTACTAGGCGCTCGCGTTCGGAACGCAATTGGGGAGGGCAATCTAAAAGATTGTCCAGAATGCGGCGAGGAACGCAACTGGCCATGCCCGCGAAGCGGACGTTGTGCAGAGTGGACAGCGCCATGGTGATTATCCCAGCAGCTTGTAGAGGTCGGTGATCGTCGAGCAGTTCTTGAGGTCGTCCCCGGTGATGGTCTTGCCGTAGTCGACATCGAACATGACGATCACGCCCAGCGCAGCCAGGGAGTCCCACTCGGGCAGGCTCCTGAGCTCGGTTTCGGGGGTCACTTCGACGGCTTCCTGGAAGTCTACGGCGGTCAGAAAGCTTTCGATGAATTGGTCAATGGAGGGCATGGGATGGGTTCCTGAAAAAGGGCTACGCGCCCGTCTATGAGGGCAGACGCTTCGATGAATTTTCGCAGAGCGCCTCTGCGCCGGAAGGGTGAAACTGTAGGCGAAAGCGAGTCCTGTTCCGATGCTGTGCGGGGTGATGCTGTCCTAGCGAATCCCGGAGATGATGGCACATGGCTCCCTGGGCGGTGGCCGGGCCACCTGGTAAAAGTGGAAGAAATGCGGTTTGTTCCCGCTTATCCAGGCGCCGTGCCGACGCGCTTGCCTGCACGATGGCGGTATTTGTGCGGGTGTCGGCCTGGGTGCCGGGCCTGTGGTGGGGCGCTTGCCCGCAACCTTGATGACCAAGATGAATACGAACGAGCATTTGCAGCAGGCCCGCCAGTTGCACGACCAGTGGCAGTTCGAGCAGGCCCGCCAAGCCTATGAAAAGGTGCTGGAACTGGAGCCTGCCCAGGCCGAAGCCCTGCACGGCATGGCCCAGTTGCTGGGTCTGCACCAGTTGCGCAGCGCAGAGGCGCTGCCCTATCTGGAGGCGGCCATCGGCGTGCGGCCTGCGGATTTTGGCTACTGGCGCCTGTACATCCACATGCTGATCCGCGAGGGGCTGCTGGGCATGGCCATCTCGCTGATCGACGTGGCACGGGCCAACGGCATGCAGGAGATTGCGCTGGAGCAGCTGGAAAAGGATGTGGCTCTGGTGCAGGGCGCCCAGGCCGCAGCGTTTCTGGAGGAGCAGGCCGCGCGTTGGCCGCTGGGGCCGGCTGAGCCGGAGATGGCGCCTGCTGCCGGCGATGGACGGGGCCGGGTGCCCGAGGCGCAACTGCGGCTGCTGATGCAGCTGTTCTCCCAGCGGGAGCATGCCGAGGCCAGTCAGCTGGCGGGCTCGCTGGTGCGCCAGTATCCCAAGAGCGGCATGGTCTGGAAACTCAAGGCGGCAGCCGATCATGCGGGTGGCCGCATCGAGGCGGCCCTGCAGGCAGCGCGCCAGGCGGCCAGCCTGCTGCCGCGCGATGCCGAGGTGCAGTTCAACCTGGGGGGCATCTGCCTGCAGGCAGGCCACGCGGCCGAGGCCGAGCGGGCCATGCGCGCGGCTTTGGCGCTGCGGCCGCATTGGACCCAGGCTTTCTCGCATCTGGGCGATGCACTTTGTGCCCAGGACCGTACCGAGGACAGCCTGCCTTGCTATGTGAACGCGCTGCTGCTGGATCCAGACGACGCTGATAGTTTGTCGCGCCTGACGGCAGCACTACTGGGCACGGGCAGGCTCCAGGAGTGCGCTCAATTTTTGGTGCTACTGATGAAGCAGCGGCCTCAGGACTTACGGCTTTGCCTAGCTAGCGCGCAAGTATTGAGCCAAGCGGGTTGGATGCTCCAAGCGGAAACAGCCTACCGGATGGCGCTCCATATCGCGCCAGAGAGCCTGGATTTGCTGCTCAAGCTGGGCCTGTTGCTCTGTGAAGGAGGGCGGCTGGCGGAAGCAGAAACCTGCCTGCTCAAGGCGCTGCAGCTGCAGCCGGTGAATGTGGTGCTGTATTGCGAAACCGCCTTCACATTGTTTGCGCAAAAGAAATGGGACGGGGCTCTGGAAATGCTCACTCGGGCGTTGCAGATCGACGCCGACAATGCCCGTGCACATACCCTGCGTTGTCAGGTACTGCTGGAGATGCGCGATTTGCCGGCGCTCGATTTGGCTTTGCGCGAAGCGTTGGAGCGTTTGCCGGGCGATCGTCAGCTGATGTTTCAAAGGGCCGCCTACTTGGAGCGCAGTGGTGATGCGTCGCGCCACATGCAGCAACTTGACGAACTGGCGCAGCTGCATCCGGACTACGAGCCGGCCTATAGCGCGAGGTTGTTCGCGATGATCCACTCGCCGAGTTCCTCGGCGGTTTCGGTGGGGCGTGCTAACCGCGAGTATGGGGCCCTTATGAGCCAGATCTACTCCTGTATGCAACGCGTGGAGTTCACCAATGTTAGGGATCCTAGCAAGGTATTGCGTGTGGGCTTTGTGTCCGGCGATCTGCGCAAACATGCGGCAGCCAAGTTCTTCCTGCCCGTGATGCGCGAGTTGTCAAAGCATGGCGGCATGGTCCACATCGCCTATTGCAACAACGAGATCCACGACGAGGTTACCCAGGAGTTCCAAGGGCTGTTCCAACTGTGGCGCGGCGTCCGCGATATGGATGTGCAGGCTCTAGCCACCTTGGTCCAGGCCGACGGCATTGACATGCTGATTGATCTCAGTGGCCACACGCGGGGCCATCGACTGGATTTGTTTGCGGTACGTCCGGCACCGGTGCAACTGACTTGGATAGGCAACCCAGGCAGCACTGGCTTGGAAACCATGGACTACATCGTACTTAGCGATCTAATACTGGATCATGGCCTAGTCAAGACGCAGGTCACCGAGCAGATAATGCGCCTGCCCTTGGCCTATGTCTTCGACGGCGGCATTCACCAGGAAGCCGTGGCGCCGCTGCCGGCCCTGGGCAACGGCCACCTGACGTTTGGCTCCTTTAATCGCCTGTCCAAGATCAACCGCAAGGTGGTTGCCGTCTGGGGTGAAGTGCTGCGCGCCCTGCCCACGGCGCGGCTGAAGATCGCGGCCTGCCCTCGTTCCGGTCCTCCCCAGCACCTGCGTGACTGGTTGGCCGAGGAGGGCGTGGCCGCGCAGCGCGTCGATTTTGTGGAGCAGATGGGATTCGAGCACTATCTGCAGGCCCACCATGACATAGATATCTGCCTGGATACTCTGCCGTTCACGGGCGGAGTGGTCACCAACCACGCACTGTGGATGGGTGTGCCCACGCTGACGCTGATGGGGGAGCTGTTGGCGGGGCGGCAGTCGGCTGAAGTTATGGCTCGTGTGGGCCTGGACCAGGGCTTTGCAGCGCGGGACCTGGCGCAATTGCTGGACCAGGCTACGTACTGGCAGGCACATTTGCCGCAGCTGCAGCAGATACGCCAGGGGCTGCGCGCACGCCTGCAGGCCCAGGAGCCGCAGCAGGCGGACATTGTGGCGCGCTCGTTGGCGATGGGGATGCGCCAGGCTTGGACCCGCTGGTGCCAGGGGCAGGAGCCTGTGGATCTGCGTGTCTCCTATGAGGATCTGGGTGTGGCCGCTCCTGTGGCGCCCGTTTTGTAACAGCGAACCAGGCACCGCGCGTATGGCCATGCCGCGCGGTGCAAAAAATCTTGTGAAGTCCCCCTAAAGTTCGCCGGGGCAGCTCCGAAAACCAACTCAGCAGAGGGACAAAAAGTCCTGAGCCCACCAAAAGCCGCGTAATTCGATGTGAAAGCGGCCGATGGTCGGATTGGGCCGCCGCCGCCCGCCTTGCGATAAGCGAGGGCACCGTGGCGGCGACGTAACTGACTTTATTAGGAGTTGTCACCATGGCCATGTCTATCAACACCAACGTGCAATCGCTGAACGCCCAGCGCAACCTGGTTACTTCGCAAAGCTCGCTGTCCACCACCATGCAGCGCCTGTCGTCCGGCCTGCGCGTCAACAGCGCCAAGGATGACGCCGCTGGCCTGGCCATCGCAGAACGCATGAACGCCCAGGTCCGCGGCATGAACGTGGCTGTGCGGAACGCCAACGACGGTGTGTCGATGGCCCAGACCGCTGAAGGCGCCCTGTCCAAGGTGACCGACGCCCTGCAGCGTATGCGTGAACTGGCTGTGCAGGCCCGTAACGGCACCAACGGTGCCAAGGACCAGGTTTCGCTGAACAAGGAATTCGTCGAGCTGGGCAAGGAAATCGACCGCGTGATCAAGGGCGCTGATTTCAACGGCAAGAAGATTCTGAGCACTGACGCCACCACGGACGGCTTCACATTCCAAGTCGGTGCTAACACCTCGGCTCAGGACACGATTAAGGTGACCACGACCAATCTGGGCACTGATACCGACATCGCAGCCATCACCGGCGCTTCTATCGGCAACACGGCAGCCGCAGCGCTGGATGCTACCGCTTTGGCGACCGTGATCGGCAACCTGGATACGGCCCTGGATAAGGTTAACTCCGAGCGCGCCGTGCTGGGTGCCACGCAGAACCGCTTCGAGGCCGTGGTCTCGAACCTGCAAGTGGCTTCCGAGAACACCGCTTCGGCCCGTAGCCGCATCATGGATGCCGACTTCGCTTCGGAAACCGCCAACCTGAGCCGCTCGCAGATCCTGCAGCAAGCCGGCACGGCGATGGTGGCCCAGGCCAACCAGCTGCCCCAGGGCGTCCTGGCCCTGCTGCGCTGATCGCAGTACGAGTCCGGCTGCCTCCCCAAGCAGGAGGCGGCCGGAATTCTCCAAGCCCCAGGCATCTGCCTGGGGTTTTTTTATGGCCGAAAGAGTGGGCGAAGAGGGTGTTCGAAGGGTGAATTGGCGTCCGATCATGGGCTTTATCGGCGCTTTGGCGCAAGGGCTTTTCCGCACAATCATTGGCATCAGATAGGCAGAGCTGGAAGTCCTGGCGTGCTTTCTGGCGTTCTGGCGGCTTGGGGTCGTCGAACGGTTGGCCATTGTTCATGCCTAACGAGGAGCTGCCCATGGCATCCATCATCAACACCAATCTTGTTTCGCTTAACGCCCAGCGCAATCTCAGCACGTCTCAGTCGTCTCTGAGCACGACCATGCAGCGCCTGTCTTCGGGTCTGCGTGTCAACAGTGCAAAGGACGACGCGGCGGGTCTGGCAATTGCCGAACGCATGAACGCCCAGGTGCGCGGCATGAATGTGGCCATGCGCAATGCCAATGACGGCATTTCCATGGCGCAGACGGCCGAAGGCGCGCTGGGTAAGATCGGCGATAGCTTGCAACGCATGCGCGAACTTGCAGTTCAAGCTGCCAACGACACCAACGGTTCCACAGACCGTGACTCGTTGAACAAAGAGTTTCAGCAGCTAGCGCAGGAAATTGCACGCATAGTTGGAAGTACAAGCTTCAATGGTCGCCAACTGCTGAATAGTACGGACGCGACAGTTTTCCAGGTGGGCGCCAACACCGGGGCAGACAATCAGATCACGATTTCTGCTGTGAATCTGTCAGTTGCTGCGCCTGGGGGATTGGGCGTTACTGGAACACCCCCAACGCTGAGTGGCGCCTTGGGCTCCCTGCTTGGTGCAAGTAGCTCCGCCGCTGACGCACGTCTGTCGATGGCTGCCATCGACACAGCATTGGATGAAGTCAACAACACGCGTGCCACTTTCGGTGCTGCGCAGAATCGTTTTGAGGCCGTAATTTCCAACCTGCAGGTTGCCTCGGAAAACACAGCGGCTGCACGCTCGCGCATCATGGATGCCGACTTTGCCGCCGAAACCGCGAACCTGAGCCGCACGCAGATCCTGCAGCAGGCCGGTACAGCCATGGTTGCCCAGGCCAACCAACTGCCCCAGTCGGTGCTCAAGCTGATCCAGTAAGAGGGAGCCTGCGGGGCTTTTGAGTCTGGCTGCGCGGGGCGTGGCCAAGAAAAGCCTCAGGTTCCAGAAGAACCGGTCGATAAGATACCGGGGAATGCCCTTGGGCATTTGGTGTGCGTGTTCGCAAGGACGCGCTCTGCGCCATGGCGCGGAGGTGTTCTGCACTTAGAAAGGGATGGTCATGGCCACCTTGAGTTCAGCTGGCATCAGCGGTAGCGGCCTGGACGAGACGATGATCGCCAAACTGGTGGCCCTGCAAAGGCAGTCACTGGTTCCGCTTCAGCAAAAAGCGTCCGTCCTGGATTCCAAGATATCCACATTCGGACAGATCAAGTCCCTGATGTCCACGCTTCAGGATGCGGCCACTTCGCTGGCCGATGCCGATACATGGCGCCTGACCAATGCCGCCACGACCAATACGGCCGTGGGGGTTACGGTTACGGACGCCAATGCGCTGCCCGGATCTTCGGTGATCTCGGTGAACAAGCTGGCGCGTAGCCAATCGGTGGCCACCGGTATCATGCCGACGGCCACGCAGTTCGGCGCGGGCAAGCTCACCATCACAATGGGCACCTGGAACGAGGGCGGAACCCAATTCAGCAATCCCGGCACGCCGCTGGACATTGATATCGCGGCGGGCGCCAAGCTGGAGGACGTGGTCCAGGCCATCAACAGCAAGGGCGCCGGCGTGGTGGCCTCGGTGCTCAAGGATGCCCAGGGTGAACGTCTCGTGCTGCGCTCGCGCAGCACGGGCGCGGATGCTGGTTTCACCGTCGGTGCCAGTGGGGATGCCAGCCTTTCGGCCCTGGCGTTCAATGGTGCGGGCACTGCGGGCTCCGTGGCGCAGTACGCCCAGAACGCCGAGATCACTGTCAATGGCATCACGGTGCAATCGACCACCAACGAGTTCAAGCAGACTCTGCCCGGCCTCAACATCACTGTGAACCAGGTGACAGCGGCGGCTACTCCGGTGACGGTGACGGTGACCTCGGACACCGATGCCTTGAAGAAGAAGATCCAGGCCTTCATGGATGCCTACAACGGGCTCAATGACGCGTTGGCCAGTTCGACCAAGTACGACGCCGAGAGCAAGGCTGCCGGCGTGCTGCAAGGGGACTCCACTACGGTGGGCATGACCAACAGCCTGCGCAGTGTGATCTCGGGTACGGTCTCGGGCGGCGCTGACACGCTCAAGCGCCTGTCCGACATGGGCATACAGATCCAGAAGGGTGGCAAGCTGGCCTTCGGCACGACTGCCAGCGACAAGACCAAGCTCGAGGCAGCGCTGAAGGACCCCGAGTCCATGAGCAAGATGTTTGCCGCAGTGGGAACGGACGGGCAGCCTGATACGCAGGGCCTGGCTGCGCGCATGAAGGATTTCACGCGCAAGGCGCTGGAATTCGATGGCACCTTCGACACCAAGAGCAAGAGCCTGCAGGAACTCAAGAAGAGCAACGGCAAGTCGCAGGACCGGGTCAATGATCAAGCGGATTCGCTGGAAAAGCGCCTGCGTGAGCAGTACGCGTCCCTGGACAAGAAGATGAGCGGCTACTCGGGGCTGAGTGCCTACATGAACCAACAGGTTTCCCAGTGGAATAAATAGACAGGAGCCATGCGGAGCGGCGGTCGTGTTTTCTGTAACCAATGCCCGGTGCCTCTAAATTTTCAGGCATTGCAGCCGAAGAACAAGACATCAAGGAAACGAACATGTACACATCGCTCAACCGCCGTGCTGCAAGTGCCTACGCCCAGGTCGGCGTCCAGTCCTCCGTGGACGGCGCATCGCCCCACCAGCTGATTCAGCTGCTGTTCGACGCGCTCGAAAAATCGCTGAACGCGGCCAAGGGAGCCCTGCAGCGTGGCGACATCGGTGAGAAGGGGGTGCAGATCGGCAAGGCCGTGCGCATTCTGGAAGAAGGCCTGAAGGCCTCCGTCAATCCCGATGAAGGTGGCGAGCTGGCCCAGAACCTGATTTCTGTCTACGACTACAGCATTACCCAGCTGACGCTGGCCAATCTGCGCAATGACGCGGCGCTGCTGCAAAGCGCGCAGGATGTGCTGGCTCCGATTGCCCATGGTTGGCGCGACATCGCCAACACGCCAGCCGTTGCCGGGACCTAGAAATGGAGCTGACATTGATTGACTTTTACCGTGCCATAGAAGACAGCAGCGCCAAGATGCTGCAGGCCGCACAGAACAAGGATTGGGAGGGGGTGACGCGCTACGAGGGCACTTGTGCCGTGCTGATCGAGCAGCTGCGGCTCAAGTCGCATGACGAGCCGCTGGCGCCCGATCAGCGCAAGGAGAAGGCCCGCATCATGCAGCGCATCCTGCGCAACGATGCCCAGATCCGCACGCTGGCCGAGCCCTGGCTGGCACAGTTCGAGCACATGTTCGACGGCCAGCCCCACGCCATGCATTGAGCAGGGCAGATCGGCAGGAGCTGCATCCGCAGCCTTCCTGCCGGACACAAAAAAAACCGCCTGATGTTCAGGCGGTTTTTTTATGGGCGGAATCTGCGGATGCCAGCGGCGGCTGAGGCTTCCCGCCCGGCCGCTGTGGACTGATCAGGCCGCAGGCGCGGGCTGCACCTGCAGTTCGCTGAGCATGCGCAGCAGGATGCGGTTCACGTCCTCGATCTCGAAGGCGTGTTCTTCGCGCAGCTGGCGAATCGGTGCGGGATCGTCGGACTCCAGCGCAATGGCCATGAGCAGGGCCGGCGCGTAGGGGCCGGTGCGCGTCACTGCGGCGTCGAAGACGCGCTCGGACACGGGAATGCGGCGCAGCGCGGTGGGCAGGGGCTCGCCCAGCAGCTGGTCCAGCTGCGAGAGCAGGCCCAGCAGATAGACCTCGCGCTGCAGGTCGTGGCTGATGCCGGCCTCGATCAGTCGCTCGGTCAGGCTGGCGCGCAGCCGGATGGCGGTGCGCACGGGCACCAGGCTGGGCTCGGTGCAGGCGTGGGGCAGCTGGTCGGACAGCCAGCGCTGCAGCGTGCCGTATCCCAGCATCACCAGGCCGCGGCGCAGCGAGTCCACATTGCCCCGCAGGCCCAGGGCTGCGGAGTTGGTGTAGAGCATGAAGCGATAGGCCAGGATGGGGTCCTCGCCCAGGATCTGCTCGAAGGCCTCGATCGATTGCTCGGCATCGACGGCGCGCATCAGTGCGAGCACGGTGTCGCGGCTGGGCAGGGCGGCGTGATGGCGCTGGGCATGCAGCGTATCGGCCACGGGCCAGCCAGCGATGGCGCCCGCATGGAAGCTGTCCAGGCACAGATCGGTCAGGGCCAGGCTGTCCAGCCCCTCGTACATCTGGCCGCCCAGCAGTTGCAGGGGCGGCAGGGTGGGTGCGGGCCTGGCGGCCTGCTTCAGGGCCTGGAGCTTGGTCGGTGCCTGGGCTGCCTGGGCGGCCTGTTGCAGCGCAAGCGCTGTCTGGTTTTGCATGCCCGAAGCGCCTTCGGGCGGCAGGTGCAGCAGGCTGCTGGCAAACCAGTGGGCGGCCTGGGCGTCGGGCACATCGGACAGTGGCCCGCGCCACACCAGCATGAGGCCGCGCGCATGGGCCTGGCGCACCAGGTCGTAGATGGCGGAGTCCTGCAGCCAGTCGCCGCGCACCTCGATCCAGGGGCTGCCCTTGGAGGCGTTTTCCAGCAGGTCGCACAGCACCTGGCGCGACTGGGGCGACAGCAGTACCGGCGGCGACTGCGTGCCCCAGGTCTCGCGCAGTATGCGCAGCAGGTGGGCCACGTCGGCCTGGACGCCGGGTTCCTCGTGAAGATAAAGCTGCACGCCCGCCAGACGGCGGGCCTGGTTCCAGAGCGGCCTATAGCCGAGGGTCAGAGAGCTCAGGACGGACTGGACCATGGATGCATGCGCGGGTGGCTATCAGTTGATGAAGTTGAACAGTGACAGTTTCTGGATCGAGGCATAGGACTGCAAGGCAGCCTGCATGCCCACCTTCTGCATGTCCACATCGGAGAGGGCCTTGATCATATCGATGTCTTCGGCCCGCGAACGCGCTGCTTCCTGCTGGTCCGCCTGGTTCTTCATGTCGTCTTCAAGGCGGTCGGCGCGGTTGAGCTGGTCGCCGGCGAAGCTGCGCATGGCCTGGACGCGGCTCATGCCGGCGTCGAGTTCGTTGAGGCCGCGTGCCAGCCCTTGCTGCATGCCGCCAGGGTCCGTGCCGCCGTTCTTGACTGCGGAAATCACGCCGTCGAGCACACTGAACAGGTCGGTGCGCTGGCTGGGCGCCAGCTTGAAGGTGTCGCCGGTGGCCGGGTTGCCCGAAATGCCGACGGACATGCCGTCCACGGTGAGTTTGCCGTCGGCGGGGAAGGCCGTACCGGCGGGAACCTTGTTGGTTGTGGTGCCCCCGGGGGCGGGCAGGGGGTTGAAGGCGTCGATGCTATAGGTGACGGCGTTGGTGACCGGGTCCTTGACGAAGGCAATGGTGTAGGTGTCACTGGTCAGTTGACTGGGATCCGTTACGGTACCCAGGCTCGCGTAGGCGGAACTGCCGGCCACCGACTGGCGCGAGACGGAAAACACGCCGTTGCCCGTAGGCACGTTCATCCAGGTCGAGAATCCGTCCAGCGCGATCGGCAGCCCGTTCTCGCCGCCTGTGGACTGGCCTGCCTGCAACTGGGAGCTCGCGCCAGGCGTGCCGCTGGTCAGGGGGTCTTCCTTGCTGCCCAGTCCCCGGAAGAGAGGCATGCCATTGGAGTCCTTGGCATTGGCGTAGCTCAAGACCTGGTCGCGCAGGCTTTGGAGTTCCTGCACCAGCGCATCACGGGCCTTTTGGTCATAGGAGCCGTTGCCTGCCGCCAGGATCTTGTCGCGGAAGTCCTTGAGTGCGTCCTGGGCCGTACCCAGCTTGGATTCGCCCTGGGCGATCACATCGCGCTGCAGGCCCAGCACACGCTGGTCGTTCTCAGAGCGGGAGATGCGCGTGAGCGCGCGTTCGGCCTGGGCGGCGGCCACGGGGTCGTCGCTGGCGCGCACCACGCGCTTGCCGGAGGTGGTCTTTTCCATCAGGTCCACCAGACTCGTCTGACGCGAGTTCAGGTTGTTGATGGTGCTGTCGTACATGTTGGCCGTGCCAATGCGGGAGATGCTCATGGTGGAATGCTCCTGTCCGGTGATCAGCGGCCTACGGTCTGCAGAACGCTGTCGAAAATGCTTTGCGCGACCTGCAGCATCTTGGCCGAGGCCTGGTAGGACTGCTGGTACTGCAGCAGCTTGGCGGCCTCTTCGTCGAGGTTCACGCCCGAGACGGCGGTGCGGTCCGCCTCCAGGTTCTTGGCAATGGTCTCGGACAGCTTGGCCGCGTACTGCGCGCTCTGGGTGCGGGTGCCGACCTGGGCCATGGCGGTGGAAAAACCGTCGCTCAGCGTGGTTGAGCCATCGAACAACTTGGAGTCGCGCAATGCCAGGAAGGAGCTGGCGTTGCCGGCGTCGCGTTGGTAGGCATTGCTGTACTGGGGATCCAGTGCATTGCCGATGCGGACCACGTCGCCATCATGGGGCGTGCCTGTCAGCGTGACGGACCAACCGTCGATTTCGATGGACTGGCCGGAGGTGTAGGGCACTACGGTGGTTCCTGGCGTATAGGGCGTAGGCGCTCCTTTGGGAGGTGTGCTAGTGCCTGTGACGGTATAGCCTGCGGGCGGTCCAGGAACGAAGCTCAATGCCACACCGCCCTTGTTGCCCGGTGTTCCCAGGGGGGGCAGTACCAGCCCCGAGTTGGCCTGGAGCGAAACCATTTTCAGGGTGGCCTCGCCCTTGGATTCAATGCTGGCCGTGACGGGATTGCCCACGGCCAGGTCATTGGGCGAGTGCACGGCGGCCTGGATGTCGTGGGCGCCCGCCGCCATGGGGCGGAACAGCACGGTGTTGCCCGACACGCCTTCGGCCTTGAGGTCGAATCGCAGGCCGTCGATCTCCTTGGAGCTCAGGTCGGTCATGTCGGTGAAGTCCGTGACCTTGCCGTCCGACAGGCGGATGACCTTGCCTGCCGGCGCCGTGCTGCCGAAGACGATCTGGTAGTCGGATGCCTTGAGCTGGCTGGAGTCGACCACCGTGGTCGTCGGCGTGGTGGCGCCGGTCCACTGCGCGCCCGTGGTCGAGCCGTTGCTGACCATGGACAGCTTGAACAGATTGCTGCCGCTTTGTCCCGACAGCGTCAGGCCCAGGTTGTTTTGCTCGTTCAGCGAGTCGCCAATGGCCAGGGCCATGCGGCCCAGCAGGTTGCGGCCCTCGGTCAGGTCGCTTCCCTGGAACTGCAGCAGGCCGGCGATCTCGCCGCCACCCAGCATGGAGGGCGTCAGTTCCACGTTCTGGCCGCCGGGCTGCTGGAAGTACAGGGCCATCTTGCCGCTGCCCGGGAACTCGGTGGCTTCCTTGAGCGTGAGCTGGGCGGAATTGGGTCCCAGCACCAGCGGCTGGCTGCCGCCCACGAACAGGCTGATGCTGCCGTCGTCCGCAGGGATCTGGCTGGTCTGCACGTATTTGTTGATGTTGCGCACCAGCTGGTCGCGCTGGTCCAGCAGGTCGTTGGGCGTCTGGCCCGAGGCGATGGAGCGGCTGATCTGCGCATTGAGCGTGGCCACCTGGCCGGCCAGGCTGTTGACCACGGTCACATCGTTGCCCATCTGCTGCTTGGCGCTGTAGTCCAGCTCGTCCAGCTGGGCCGATGCCGAGCGAAAGCGCGCCGCCAGCTCGTTCATGCGCGTGAGCACCACCTGGCGCGCCGACGGGTCGGTGGGCGCACCGGCCACGTCGCCGAACGAATTCATCATGTCGGTGATCGCCGCGCCCAGGCCGGTCTTGCCGCCGCCGAACACTTCCTGCATCTGCGCCAGCGAGGTGGCACGCGCCGAGTCGGCCGCCGACACGGCGCTGGCCGTGGCTGCCTGGCGGTTGAGCAGGTCATTGAAGTTGCGCAGGATGGTGTTCACATCCACGCCATTGCCGATGTAGCCGCTGCCCATGTTCTGGCCCGGCGAGGTCTGGAAGGCCACACTCTGGCGCGAATATCCGGCCGTGTTGACGTTGGCGATGTTGTGGCCTGTGGTCTGCAGGGCGATCTGGTTCGCCATCAGGGCGCGGGACCCGACGTTCAAAAGGCTCATGACGTGTTCTCTGGTTAGGCTTGGGCACGTGCCGCGCTCTGCACGGCGCTCTGGATGGCGCGGCTGAGCTTGCTGGCGTATTCGGGATCGGTGGCGTAGCCGGCTTTCTGCAGCTCGGTCGCATAGGCCAGGGCCGAGTCGGTCTTTCCCATGGCTTTCTCGTAGCGCGGATTGCTGGTGATCAGGCGCGCGTAGTCGCGGAAGGACTCCTCGTAGGAGTCGTAGGCGCGGAACTTGGCCGTGACCTTGCGCGCCACGCCGTCGATGTATTCGGTGGTCGTGACCTCGGCGACCTTGCCCGTCCAGCCCTTGCCGGCCTTGATGCCGAACAGGTTGTGGGCATTGCTGCCATTGGCATTCTTGATTTCGCTCTTGCCCCAGCCGGTCTCGTGTCCGGCCTGGCCCAGCATGAAGGCGGCCGGAATGCCGCTTTCCTGCGCCACGCGTGCAGCGGCGTCGCCATGGTGGGCGACGAAGTTGTCACGGCCCTTGGGCGCGGGCGCGTAGGCGTTGACGGAATGGGCCGCGCTGCTGCGGCTGCCGCTCCAGGCACCTGTGGTGCCATTGGCGCTGCCGGCCGTGCTGCGCCAGGCGATGCGGCTCATGCTCAGTGTGGAGGGCACGGAGATCTCGGCATCCTCGGCGGCTTCCGAGCCCATGGTGCGGGCCAGCTGTCGCGTGATGGCATCCGACAGGCCGCCGGGCTGGCCCGACATGGCCACCGACAGCTGCTGGTCCAGCATGTCGGTGCTCAGGTTGCCCTGTGCGCTGTCCAGCAGGCCGGACTTCATGGTGGCCTCGCGCATGCTCTTGATCATCTCGCGCATGAACAGCGATTCCAGCTGCTTGGCGGTTTCCTTCGCGGCCTGCGGGCTGTTCTCGCCGGCCGCGAATTTGAGTGCGTTGAGGGACCGGGCGTCGGCCGCCAGCGCATTGCTGGCCGCAGTCTGCGATCCGTTGGGAAGTGCGATGCTCATATCACCTCCAGTTCGGCGTTGAGGGCGCCTGCTGCCTTGATGGCCTGCAGGATGGCCAGCAGGTCCTGGGGCGTGGCGCCCAGCGTGTTGAGTGCGCGCACCACGTCGGTCAGTTGCGGGGAGCCGGGCATGTTGATGATGTTGCCGGGCTCCTGCTTGATCTGGATGTCGGACTTCTGGGCCACCACGGTCTGGCCCTGCGAGAAGGCGCCGGGCTGGCTGATCACCGGCGTGGTGCTGATGGTGATGGCCAGGTTGCCATGCGCGATGGCGCAGGGGCCCAGGGTCACGGCCTGGTTGAGCACGATGGAGCCCGTGCGTGCATTGATCACGACCTTGGCCGAGGGCTTGGAGGTCTCGATCGGCATCTCCTGGATCTCGGCGATCATGCGCACGCGCGATCCCGGGTCCTGGGGCGCGGACACGCGCACGGTGCGCCCGTCCAGCGCCTGTGCCACGCCCTGGCCCATGCGCTGGTTGATGGCGCGCACCACCTTGTCGGCGGTCTGGAAATCGGTGGCGTTCAGGCCCAGCGTGATGCTGTCGCCTTCGTTGATCGGTGTGGGTACGGCGCGCTCGACCTGGGCGCCCTGCGGCACGCGGCCTGCGCTCAGGTGGTTGATCTGTACCTTGGAGCCGCCGGCCGAGGCGCCGGCGCCGCCGACCACGAGGTTGCCCTGGGCCAGCGCATAGATCTCGCCATCGGCGCCGCGCAGCGGCGTGGCCACCAGGGTGCCGCCCTTGAGCGACTTGGCATTGCCCACGGAGGAGACCACCACGTCGATGGCCTGGCCCGGCTGGGCAAAGGCCGGCAGTTCGGCGGTGACGATCACGGCCGCCACGTTCTTGAGCTGCAGCTGGCCCGAATTGCCTGTGGCGGGCAGCGAGATGCCCATCTGCTCCAGGTAATTGGCCAGGGCCTGCTTGGTGTAGGGCATCTGGGTGGTCTGGTCGCCCGTGCCGTCGAGGCCGACCACCAGACCGTAGCCGGTCAACTGGTTGCTGCGCACGCCCTGGATGGCAGCGACCTCTTTGATGCGTGTTGCATGCGCCGGCAGGGTCAGCATGCTGGCGCCGAGGGCGGCTGCAACCCAGAAGGGGCGCTGCGCTTGGCGCAATGTCAGGAGCATGGACAGTACTTTCATGCTGTCCATTCTCCGGAGAATCAGAACGGCATAACGTTCAAAAAGAACCGGGACAACCAGCCAATTGACTGCGCTTCCCCGGCCTGTCCGCGGCTGCGCGATTCCACGCGCACATTGGCCACCTGGGTCGATGCGACCAGGCTGCCGGGCTGCATCGTGCGCGGGTCCACCGTGCCCGTGAAGCGCAGCACATCCACGTTGTGGTTCACGCCGATCTGCTTTTCTCCGGCGATCACCAGATGGCCGTTGGGCAGCACATCGACCACCGTCGTGCTGATGGCGCCCGTGAACGTGTTGTCGCTCGACGTCGAGCCCGAGCCCGTGTAGTCGTTGTTGTTGTTGAAACCGATGTTCGAGCGGTCCTTGAGATTGGCCAGCGCATTGCCCGAGAACAGCGGCAGCGCAGAAATCCCCGCCGTGGTCTTGTTGGACCGCTTGAGGCCCGAATCCGACTTCTGGCTGGCCGTCACGCGCTCCACGATCTGCACCGTCACCATGTCCCCCACCAGGCGCGCGCGCCGGTTCTCGAAACCGGGACGGTAGCTGGCGGCATTGAACAGGCTGCCCGTAGGGCTGCCCGCCACGGGCGCGGCCGGCATCAGCACCGGAGGCGCAGTGGACGGCATGTCCACGGGCGGCGGGTCATTGAGCGTCGTGCAGCCCGACAGGACTGCCGCCAGCGCCAGGCACGTGCCCGTCGCGGAAAGGGAGAAGATTCGTTGGGTCATGGCGATGTTCCCGGGTTCAATGGTTCATGGCTGCGCATGCAGACCCCACCCTCGAGAACTGGCATGTCCCAGCCCAGGGACACCGAGGAAGGGCCGCCCCGCACCGAGGGTGTCGTCCCCCTCCCGCGCAGCGAGAGAGGGGGAAGCGGCGAAGCCGCTCAGGGGGAGAGATCGATTACAGCTGCGCCAGCTTGGCCAGCATCTGGTCCGAAGTCGTGATGGCCTTGGAATTCATTTCATAGGCGCGCTGGGTCTGGATCATGGTCACCAGCTCCTGCACCACGTTCACGTTCGAGCCTTCCAGGTAGCCCTGCTTGATCATGCCCATGCCGTTGACGCCGGGCTGGCCCTGCTGGGGCTGGCCCGAGGAAGCGGTCTCGGTGAACAGGTTCTGGCCACGCGGCTCCAGGCCGGCCGGATTGATGAACTGGCTCATCGCGATATTGCCCACCTGCTGGGGCGCGGCCTGTCCGGCCATGGTCACGCTGACCACGCCCTCGGGGCTGATCGACACCTTGGTCGCGCCCTGGGGAATGGTCACGCCGTTGGCGATGGGCATGCCGCTGGCAGTCACCAGCTGGCCCTGCGCATCGACCTGGAAGGAGCCGTCACGGGTATAGGCCGTGGTGCCGTCGGGCATGTTGACCTGGAAGAAGCCGTTGCCGTCGATGGCCACGTCCAGCGCATTGTTGGACTGCTGCAGGGCGCCCTGCAGGAAATTGCGCGAGGTGGCCACCGTGCGCACACCCAGGCCCAGGTGCAGGCCCGTGGGCAACTGGTTCTGCTCGGTCGTCTGCGAGCCGGACTGGCGCAGGTTCTGGTAGATCAGATCCTCGAACACCGCGCTGGCGCGCTTGTAGCCCGTGGTCGAGACGTTGGCCAGGTTATGGGAAATCACGTCCAGCTGGGTCTGCTGGGCTTCCATGCCGGTCTTGGATATGAACAGTGAATTGATCATGGCGTTTTCCTTTTCAGTGCTTTCAGCCGTTCATGCTCAAGAGTTGGCTGGCCGTCTTGTCATTGGTTTCTGCCGTCTGCAGCAGGCGCATCTGGGTCTCGAACTGGCGGGCGGCGGCAATCATGCCGACCATGGTCTCCACCGAGTTCACGTTCGAGCCTTCGATGGCGCCGGACAGCAGGCGTGCGTTCTCGTCGTTGGGCAGCGGATCGCCGTCGCCCGTGCGGAACAGGCCGTCATTGCCGCGCACCAGCGCGGCGTCCTCGGGCGGCGTGGCCAGCTTGACGCGGCCCACGGCCACGGGCAGCTGGTTGCCGGTCTTGGCGGTCAGCGTGCCGTCCGAGCCCAGCGTGATCGTGGACTCGGGGGGAATGTCGATGGGGCCGCCGCCGTCGGACAGCACGGCCTGGCCGTTGCTGTTGACCAGCTGGCCCTCGGGGGAAACCTCGAACACGCCGTTGCGTGTGTAGGCCTCCTGGCCATCCAGGCCCTGGACGGCGAACCAGGCGCGGCCCATGGCCATGGCGTCCAGTGCGCGGCCCGTGCGCTGGGTGGGTCCGGGCGTGTCCACGTAGCCGGAGGTCGCCTCCAGCGCGAACACGCGCGTGCCCGCGCCGCTGCCCTGCAGGGGCACGGAGCGGAAGGTGGACATTTCGGCCCGGAAGCCGTTGGTGCCGGCATTGGCCAGGTTGTGGGCCAGCACGGACTGACGCTGCGCCGCTGCGTTGGCACCCGTCATGGAGGTGTAGATGATGCGGTCCATGCCGGCTCTCCTGACTCAGTTCTTGGCTATCAGCGCAGGTTCACCAGGGTCGAGAAGACCTGGTCCTGGGTCTTGATGGTCTGGGCATTGGCCTGGTAGGCACGCTGCGCGGTCATCATGTTCACCAGCTCGGCGGTCAGGTCCACGTTGGAGTCTTCCAGCGCTCCCGAGCGCAGCGAGCCGAAGGTGCCCGACTCGGCCGTGCCGTTCAGGGCCGGGCCCGAATCCGAGGTCTCCACCCACTTGTTGTCGCCCACGGCGCCCAGGCCCTGGGTGTTGGTGAAGGCGGCCAGGGCCAGCTGGCCCTCGGTGCGCGTCACGCCGTTGGAGTAGGTGGCCACGATGGAGCCATCGTTGCCGACATTGATGCCGGTGAGCGCGCCTGCGGTGTAGCCGTCCTGCTTGAGGCTGCTGACCGCGAACTTGGAGCCGAACTGGGAGACGTTGGAAAAATCCAGCGTCACACTGACGGTGCCCGGGGTTGGCGAATTGGGATTGTTGGTCTGGATGGTGGCAACAGCGGGGTTGGGCGCGACTGTGTTGAGTTTGCCTGCGGCGTCAAAGTTCAGCGTTGCCAGCACCTTGGCCGTCTTGGGTGGCGTTGCAGTCGGGTCATCAAGGCCGTCATAGACCACCCAGGTATTGGGGGTCGCGCCCTTCTCGAAGTACATCTGCACAGGTGTGGCCACGCCTTGGCTGTCATAGACATTGACCGATGTGCCATAGGTGGCGCGCGGCGTGGCGGGCACGGGCGGCGTGGCGGTGGAGTTGCCGGCTGCGGGCGTGGCGCGCGCATCGAGGTTCAGCGACACGTCGATCTTGGTCGTGGTCTTGGCAGCGATCGGCTGGCCCGAAGGAAAGACCATGGGCACGGGCTGGCCGCCGGCCAGCACCTTGCCCGTGGTGGCGTCCACGGGGTAGCCCATGACGTTGTCGCCCTGCACGGTCTTGAGGTTGCCCTGCTTGTCCAGGCCGAAGTTGCCGGCGCGCGTATAGGCCGTGCTGCCGTCGGGCTGGCGCACGACGAAGAAGCCGTTGCCGTTGATGGCCACGTCCAGGTTGTTGCCCGTGGTGGTGATCGGGCCCTGGCGGAACTGCTGGGTCACGGCGGCCACATTGACGCCGATGCCGCTGTTCTGGCCGCTGGCCGAACCCACGGCGCTGGCCACGGCCTCGGCGAACTCGGCGCGCGAGGACTTGAAGCCCGTGGTGTTGGCGTTGGCGATGTTGTGGCCGATCACGTCCAGGTTCTTGCTGGCGGCGTTCAGACCCGAGAGGCCTTGTTGGAATCCCATGGTGTGCTCCTGCGATGTATTTGGGTGGATGGTGCGGGGGTCAGTACACGGCCTTGACGGAGGCGTAGGCGACGTTGGTGCCGTCGTCCAGCTCCAGCGTCAGTTTGCCGTCGGTGGTGCCTGTGGCGAGCACCGCATGGGGCGACAGCGTGGTCGAGGCCACGACCGTGTCGGCATTCGTGGCCTGCACCGTGTAGCGCAGCTGGCTGGCGTCGCCCGTGTACTTGCTGCCGTCCCAGGTGAAGTAGTTGCGGCCAGCGGTGCCGCTGCCCAGCTCGACGGTGTCCACCAGCTCGCCGCTGGCGGTGGTGATCTGCACCTTCACGTCGGCGGCCGGGCCTTCGAGGTCGAAGGCAGCCGTATAGGACTTTTCCTTGCCCACGCCCAGGGTGTTGCCTTCGGTCAGCACGGTGCGGCCGATCATCTGCGTGCCCTGCAGCACCTGCATGGCGGTGAACTGGCCCGCCATGCTTTCCATGGTCTTGTTCAACTGCTGGATGCCGGTGACGGTGTTGATCTGCGCCATCTGCGAGGTCATCTGCGCGTTGTCCATGGGATTCATTGGATCCTGGTTGTTCAACTGCGCGACCAGCAGCTTCAGGAAGCGGTCCTGCGCCGCCGCGGGGTCGGTGGTCGAATTGCTCGTGGCGGACTTGTTGTTGATGTCGGCCGTGCTGGCGACGCTGCCTGCGCCATAGATCATGGGAGTGGCTCCTGGAAGGTGGTGCGGACGGGGCTCACTGGCCCATCTGCAGGGTTTTGAGCAGCAGCGACTTGGTCGTGTTCATGACCTCGACGTTGTTCTGGTAGGAGCGCGAGGCCGAGATCATGTTGACCATCTCGTCCACGGCGCTGACGTTGGAGTGCGTCACATAGCCTTCGGCATCGGCCAGCGGGTGCTGGGGGTCGTGGATGCGGCGGCCGGGCGTGTTGTCCTGGCTGATGGCGCTGACGCGCACGCCAGAGGAGCCTTCCTCGCCCATGGCCACGGTCTGGAAGACCACCTGGCGCGCCTGGTAGGCCTTGCCGTCGGGGCCGGCCACGGCATCAACGTTGGCCAGATTCGAGGCCACGACGTTCAGGCGCTGCGATTGGGCGCTCACGGCACTGCCGGAGATGCTGAAGATGGAGAACATGGACATGGGAAAGCTCCTGTGATCTGTGGCGCCGGCTTACTGGCCCTGGATGGCCGACAGCATGGTCTTGGCCTGGCCGTTCAGAAAGCGCAGCGTGGCTTCGTAGCGCACGGCGTTGTCGACGAAGTTGGCGCGTTCGCGGTCCAGGTCCACGGTGTTGTTGTCCATGTTGGTCTGGGCCTGCACCGAGTAGCCAAGATGGCTTTGCGCGCTCTGCCCCGAGGCGGCGGCAGGCAGCGGAATGTGTCCGCCCTGGCTGACGCTGGCCAGCGTCATGGGCGAGGGGCCGGAGGTAACGGCCGTCAGCGCCTCGCGGAAATTGAAGTCGCGCGCCACATAGCCCGGGGTGTCGGCATTGGCGATGTTGCTGGCGATTGCACGCTGGCGCTCGGCGCGCAGCACCAGCGCCTTGCTCTGGAAGTCCAGTCGTTCAGTCATCTTGTCGAGCATGTCGGCCTCGCCCTCTGGGATTTGCGGTGATCGGTTGACGAAATGGCGGCAGCCCACGGACTGCGGCATGCGTCGATTATGGAAATCGGGCCCGAACGCTAAAGCGCGAAGAAAGCGCGTTTGCCTGCGCAGTTCGGCGCTTCGGAAAAGAGCGCTCGTCCTATATTTGCTGGCATCGCTCCAGGTGTCCCACCCATCCTGACGGGAGGCCGGAGCAAGTCAGGAGCCACAGCCATGCCGAACTTCAGCACCGCCCATTCGCCATCCGCCGTCCGAGCCCTCGCTCGCGCCGCCGCATGCGCTGCGCTTGCCGCTGGAGCGTCGCTGGCAGGCCCTGCCTTCGCGCAGAACGCTCCTGACGGTGCAGCCCAGCTCAGCCAGATCGGCCAGCGCTTTGCCGACGAGGCCCTGCAGCAAGGCATGGCCGGCGCGGGCGCCTTGCCCCTGCGCATGGAAGTGCAGATGGGTCAGCTCGATCCCCGCCTGCGCCTGGCCGCCTGCGCCAAGGTCGAACCCTATTTGCCCGCAGGCTCGCGCCTTTGGGGCCGTACCCGCCTGGGTCTGCGCTGCCTGCAGGGCGCCGTGGCCTGGAATGTGTTCCTGCCCATCACGGTCAAGGCCTGGGGGCCGGCCTGGGTGCTGCAAAACGGCGTGCCTTCGGGCCGCCCGTTGTCGGCCGACGATGCCGTCCAGGCCGAAGTGGACTGGGCCGAGGAATCGGCCGCCGTCTACGCCAACCAGCAGGACTGGGTGGGCCTGGTGGCCTCCCGCCCGCTGGCCGCAGGCCAGGCACTGCGCCAGAACATGCTGCGCACGCCGGCGCTGTTCGCGGTGGGTGCCGAAGTGCGCGTTCTGGTCAACGGTGGTGGTTTTTCCGTCACATCGTCGGGCAAGGCCATGTCGGCCGCCGGCGAAGGCCAGACCGTGCGGGTTCGCATGGATAATGGCCGGCTCATCTCCGGGGTGGTGAATCCCGAGGGCGTGGTGCTGGTCCAGTAAAAAAACCTCAAGTTTTGTTCCAGGCAGTCGAAAGCTAGGCACAGCGCCTCACGCCGCCAGGGCGATTGGAGAATCAAGATGAAGATAGGTCAAAAACCGGAACTGCCCGCCGCTGCCTCCCAGGCCGCCGCCAAGCAGCCCAAGACAGCCAGCACCATTGCCACCGAGGAATCCTCCGCCCAGGCCCAGCCTGCCAAGGCGGCCGGTGTTCCCGTGTCGTTCTCGACCTCGGCCCGCGCACTGGACCAATCTGGTCGCGCCACGGCCGACTTCGATGCCAACCGCGTCAAGGAAATCCGCGAAGCCATTGCCAACGGCACCTTCCGCGTGAACGCCGACGCCGTGGCCGACAAGCTGCTGGCCAACTCCGAAGAATTCCTCTCGCACTCGCGCGTCTGAGCGCGGGTTCGGTTCTTTCTCGGTTTTTTCCTTCCGGCGCGAGCACGCGCTTTCTTTTTTCAGCAAGGCCTGTCCCATGACTCTCAGCGAGATGCTCGATTCCCTGGACGCGGTGGTCCGGATGGTGTCCGCCTCGCTGCAATCGAAGGATGCAGTCGCGCTGGAGCAGTCCAGCACCCGGCTGCGCGATGCCATGGCGGCGTTCTCCGAGCTGGCCCGGCGCTTCAGCGCGGCCGACTGGACGCAGGAGCTGCGCGAACGCGCCCAGGCGCTGGGCGAGCAGATGGCCATGCAGCGCGACCAGCTGGCACGCATGGCCGTGGTGGCCCAGAGCCAGGCGGCGGCGCTGATTCCCCAGACTTCGGACCAGGCCACGTATGGACGCGACCTGTATGGACATCCCCATGCCGGACCGGGCAAGGCGCGCATCTACCACTCGGCCAGCTGAAGCCGCGTCCCTTTTTTCTCTCTCTTCTCTCTCTTCTTTCTTTCCGCTGCTCAACCCTCCGGCATCCGTGCCCGAGGGTTTTGTCTTTTCCGGGCTGGGATTCGGTTGAATGAATCGGTGCAGCGGGCGCAGGCATGGCTGGAGCTTGGGCGTACCCATCCATGCGCGGGATGAGGCTGCGCTCGGTCAAAGAGGTGGAGGCGGGGGAATGCTGGATGGCCGTGCGCAGGAAGGGCGGCCAGGAATGAGGGACGGCCAGAGGCCAGATCCGGGGAAAACGAAGCAAGGACCCTGAAGGCGGCAAGATCCGAAATGCGCGGAAATGACGCTGCCGTGCAATGGCAATGGCAATGCAATCGCAATGCAATCGCAATGGCACGCGCAAATCCCGTTCGGTCTGCGGTCTGCGGCCTGCGATCTGAGGAGGCAAAGAGGGTCCGGCCGGGGCCGGACGTCCTCACACCTGCATGTTCATCACGTCGGTATAGGCCTGCACGAGCCGGTTGCGCACCTGCATCGTGGCCTGGAAGCCGATCTGCGCCTTTTGCATGGCGATCATGGTTTCTTCGAGGCTGACGGCCGGGTTCTCCAACTGCACCTCACGCTGCAGCTGGCTGGAGTTGTTCTGGGCTGAACTGACGGACTGCAGCGCGCCTTGAAGGGCCTGGCTGAAGCCGCCAGCCGCCACTTTGGTCGATGCGTCGCCTGCGCCCACGCCTTTGGGGAGCTGGGTGCCGTACAGGGGAGAGGTGGTACTGGGGATGCGAAGGTCCATGACACATTCCATCGGAGTTAGCAAGATGACGAGATCGTAGGGCGGCAGGGTTTTCGCATCGCGGCAAATAGACGGCCAAACGGCGCGCTTATCGGGCGAATGTGAAGCGGCGGACTTCGAATAATCGACAGCACGCTAGGGTCCTGTGTGTGCAGGGCTCGAACACCTGGAACCAAGATGTCTGCTGTCGCTGAAATCCCTGTCCCTCAAGCCACTCCCGTGCCCCAGCCTGCCTTGCAGCAGCGCTGGACGGCCATGGACCGTGGCGCGCGCCTGCGTTGGGGCGCGATCGCCGTGCTGCTGGTCGTCGCCCTGGGTGCGGCGGCCATGTTCTACCGCCAGCCGGACTACAAGGTGCTGTTCTCCAACCTGAGCGACAAGGATGGCGGCGCCATCGTCGCCCAGCTGTCGCAGATGAACGTGCCTTACCGCTACACGGAAGGCGGCGGTGCCATCCTCATCCCGTCCGACCGCGTGCACGATGTGCGCCTGAAGCTGGCCACCCAGGGCCTGCCCAAGGGTTCGGTGACGGGTTTCGAGCTGATGGAGAACAGCAAGTTCGGCATCACCCAGTTCCAGGAACGCCTCAATTTCCAGCGCGGCCTTGAAGGCGAGCTGACACGTTCCATCCAGGCCCTGGCCGCCGTGCAAAGCGCACGCGTGCACCTGGCCCTGCCCAATCAGAACGGCTTTTTCCGCGAGCAGCAAAAGCCCTCGGCCTCGGTGCTGCTGAGCCTGTACCCGGGCCGCGTGCTGGACCGCACGCAGATCGCGGGCATCGTGCACCTGGTGGCCTCCAGCGTGCCCGAGATGGCGCCCACGGCCGTGAGCATCCTGGACGACTCGGGCAAACTGCTGTCGCAGTCGCCCGACGGCAACGCCAACGCCGTGGACATGCAGCAGCTGAACTACACCCAGCAGATCGAGCAGCAGTACGTGCGCCGCATCCTGGAGATCCTGGAGCCCGTGGTCGGCAAGAACAATGTGAAGGCGCAGGTCTCGGCCGAGATGGATTTCAGCCAGACCGAATCGACTTCGGAGCAGCACCGCCCCAACCAGTCCTCCGACGCGGGCGTGGTGCGCAGCCAGCAGGTGGTGGAAAGCTCGGGCGAGCAAAAGCCGCCCCAACCCACGGGCATTCCCGGCGCCACCAGCAACCAGCCGCCCCAGAACGCTTCCGCGCCCGTCAACGGCGCCAATCCCGCGCCCCAGGCGGCCGACGGCCAGAACGCCGCCCGCGCTGCCAGCAAGCGCGAGTCCATCACCAATTACGAAGTGGACAAGACCGTGCGCCATACACGCGGCAGCACGGGCAGCATCAAGCGCCTGACGGCCGCCGTGGTCATCAATGCGCCTCTGGTGGCCGCCCCTGCGCCGGCCGCTGCCGGTGCGGCCGGTGCGGCAACCGATGCAGCCACCGTCGCTGCCGCCGCACGCGGCCTGACGGCGGCGCAGCAGGCGCAACTGCTGACCCTGGTGCGCGAGACCGTGGGCTACAGCGCCGAGCGCGGCGACTCGGTCAACCTGGTCAGCACGCCCTTTGTGCAGGACGAAGTGCCCGCCGATGTGCCGCTGTGGCGCCAGCCCGAAGTGCTGGCCATGGCCCGCAGCCTGGGCGTGCCCATCGGCCTGGCCCTGTTCGGCGCCATCTTGCTGCTGGGCCTGGTGCGACCCATGCTCAAGGGCCGCAAGACGGTGGCCGTGGGCGGACAGCTCAATGCCATCGAAGGCGAGCAGCTGGACCGTCCGGCGCTGGCTGCACCCGCTGTCGATCTTTCGCCCACGCAGGAGCAAGTGCGCCTGGAGCAGGCGCGCCAACTGGCCAAGCAGAACCCGATCGCGGTGGCCAACATCGTCAAGACCTGGATCAACGGCGAGGCCACCTGAGCCTCTCAAAACACGGATTGCTGAGATATGGACGAACGAGGCCTGAACGACGCCGCCATCTTGCTGGTCTCCCTGGGCGAGGAGGAAGCGGCCGAGGTGTTCAAGCACCTCACCCCGAAGGAAGTGCAAAAGCTCGGCGAGACCATTGCGCACATGCGCGGTGTCTCGCGCGAGAAGGTGGACTTCGTCATCAACCGCTTTGCCGATGACGCGGCCGCGCAAAGCCTGCTGGTGGACGACGCCAGCGGCTATGTGCGCTCGGTGCTCAAGCGCGCCCTGGGCGACGACAAGGCGGCGCTGCTGATCGACCGCATCCTGCAGGGCGGCGATGTCTCCGGCATCGAAAGCCTCAAGTGGATGGACCCGCTGTCCGTGGCCGAACTGCTGCGCGGCGAGCATCCGCAGATCGTGGCCGCCATCCTCGTGCACCTGGAGCACGAGCAGGCCGCTGCCGTGCTGATGCAGCTGCCCGAGCGTTTCCGCAGCGAAGTCATGCTGCGCGTGGCCACGCTGGAAGGCATTCAGCCGACCGCGCTCAAGGACCTCAACGAGGTGCTGTTCCAGGTGCTGGCCGGCGGCGACAAGATCCGCAAGACCTCGCTGGGCGGCGTCAAGACGGCGGCCGAGATGATCAACAACCTCGGCGGCAATGCCGACGTGGCCGTGCTGGACACCATCCGCAACTACGACCCGGACCTGGCCCAGAAGATCATGGACAAGATGTTCGTGTTCGACGATCTGGTCAAGCTGGACGACCGCTCGGTGCAGCTGGTGCTGCGCGAGGTGGTGTCCGAGACGCTGATCATCGCGCTCAAGGGCGGTTCGATGGAAGTGCGCGACAAGATTCTGGCCAACATGTCCATGCGTGCCGCCGAGTCGCTGCGCGAGGACCTGGAAGGCCGCGGCCCGATGCGCCTGTCCGAAGTGGAAGCGCAGCAAAAGGAAATCCTGAAGGTGGTGCGTCGCCTGGCCGAAGAAGGCCAGATCACCATCGGCAGCGGTGCGGAAGACAGCTATGTCTAACGGCATGAACTCGCGCTTCATCCCTTCCGAGGAGATCGACGAGCGCCAGGTGGTGCAGTGGCGCTTCGGCGCCGTGGACCACATGGGCGGCCTGAAAAGCCTGCCCAGCCTCGCGGGTCTGCCGGACATCCAGGGTGCGCCCGCCGCATCCGGTGCCCAGGCTGGGCATGGCGGCGCGGGCATGGCGCGCGCGCCTGCCTCCTCGTCGGGCTTTCACAGCCTGTCGCTGCCCGGCCGCTCCGATGCGCCCCGGCTGGAGGCCGACTCCATGGTGCTGGATGTCGAAGCCGACACGCCGGGCGCCCCGGCCTCCACCGCCCCCGCAGTGGATGAGGAACAACTGCATGCCCTGCTGGAACAGGCACGCGCCGAAGGCCATGCCGAGGGCCTGGAGCAGGGCCGCCAGGAAGCCCGGCAGCAGTGGCAGCAACACATGGATGACTATGTCTCCGGCACAGGCCGCGAGACGGCGCAGCGCGTGGACGCGCTGCTGTCCGGCCTGGATGCCGGCTTCAAGCAGCTGCAGACGGATGCCGCGCAGGAACTGCTCAACCTGGCCTGCGACATTGCGCGCCAGGTGGTCCGCCAGGAGCTGCGCAGCCAGCCCCAGGCCCTGTTGCCCGTGGTGCGCGAGGCGCTGGACATGCTGGCCGCCGACGGCCGCGCCGCCACCGTGCGCCTGAACCCCGCCGACTTCGCCGTGCTGGACGAGGCGCTGCGCGCCGAGCATGGCGCCCAGTCCAAGGTGCAGTGGATCAGTGACGCCTCCGTCGCTCAGGGCGATGTGCGCGTGGAATCGGGCGGCGCCCAGGTCGATGCCGGCATGGACAAGCGCTGGCGCCGCGCCGTGGCCGCGCTGGGCCTGGTCTCCACCTGGTATGACGGAGAACGCGATGCCGGTTGACGCCCCGCTGGCCGACGCCGCCAAACTGACCCCCGAGCCTGCCGCCAGGCCCTGGCAGCAACTGCTGTCCAATGCCCGCGCCCGCCTGCAGGGCGACATTCCCCTGGAAACCCACGGCACGCTCACGCGCCTGACCGGCCTGGTGCTGGAGGCCACGGGCCTGCAGGTGCCCGTGGGCTCGCAGTGCTGGATACGCCAGCAGGGCCAGGACCCGGTGCTGGCCGAGGTTGTCGGCTTTGCCGGCGAGCGTGCGTTTCTCATGCCTGCGGGCGACATCCAGGGCCTGTCCAGCGGCGCCATCGTGACGCCGGCCGAACCCTTTGTCGCACCGCTGCGCTTTGGCGACGGTGTCGAGCCGCCCGTGTCCCTGGCGGCCGGCGTGCTGCGCCTGCCCATTGGCAGCGGCCTGCTGGGCCGTGTCGTGGATTCGCAGGGCCAGCCCCTGGACCATGGCGGCCCGCTGGCCGACGTGAGCGCCGATCTGCTGGACCGCAACCCCATCAACGCCATGGACCGCGACCCGGTGCGCGAGACGCTGGACACCGGCGTGCGCTCGCTCAACGCCCTGCTCACCGTGGGCCGGGGGCAGCGTCTGGGCCTGTTCGCGGGCTCGGGCGTGGGCAAGTCCGTGCTGCTGGGCATGATGGCGCGCTACACCCAGGCGGACGTGATCGTGGTCGGCCTGATCGGCGAACGCGGCCGCGAGGTCAAGGAATTCGTCGAGGACATCCTCGGCGCCCAGGACCGCAGCCGCGCCGTGGTCGTCGCTGCGCCGGCCGATGCGCCGCCGCTGCTGCGCATGCAGGGCGCCGCCTATGCCACGGCCATTGCCGAACATTTCCGCGACAAGGGCCAGCATGTGCTGCTGCTCATGGATTCGCTGACGCGCTATGCCATGGCCCAGCGCGAGATCGCCCTGGCCATTGGCGAGCCGCCGGCCACCAAGGGCTATCCGCCGTCGTGCTTTGCCAAGCTGCCGGCCCTGGTCGAGCGCAGCGGCAACGGCCTCAACGGCGTGGGCTCGATCACCGCCTTCTACACCGTGCTGTCCGAAGGCGATGACCAGCAGGACCCTATTGCCGACGCGGCGCGCGCCATTTTGGACGGCCACGTCGTGCTGTCGCGGGCGCTGGCCGAGTCGGGCCACTACCCGGCCATCGATATCGAGCAATCGGCCTCGCGCGTGATGCACAACGTGGTCTCGCGCGAGCACTTCGAGCTGGCACGGCGCTTTCGCGCTGTCTATTCGCGCTACCAGAAGGGGCGGGACCTGGTCCAGGTCGGCGCCTACATGGCGGGCTCGGACCCGCAGATGGATGAGGCGATACGCCTGCAGCCGGCCATGGCGGCCTTTCTGCAGCAAAGCATGTTCGAGTCGGCTTCCATGGACGAGAGCATCTCGGGCATGGCTGCCGCACTCGGTGGGCCGTGACGCGGCGACGCGGCACTGCCAAAACGCGACCAACGCGATAACGAACACAGGGAGGAAACCCCGGTATGTCGTCCTTGAATGCCTTGATGGTGGCCATCGATGCCGCGTCGCGCAAGCGCGACGAGGCGCGTCAGGCGGTGCAGGAGCGCCTGCGCTCGCAGCAGGCCGCGCAGACGCAAATGGAACAGCTGCAGCACTATGTGCAGGAAATGCAGACGCGCTGGGGCGCGCAGGAAAACCAGTCCGTGCAGCCCGAGGTCATGTTCCACCAGTACCAGTTCATGGACCGCCTGCAGCACGCCATCGGCCTGCAGACGCGGGTGCTGGCCGACCTGGCGATCCGCCTGGAGGCCGCGCAAAAGGCCTTGATGGCCTGCGAGCTGCGGGTCAGCAGCCTGCGCAAGGTCGTCGAGGTGCGCCGCCGCGATCTGGCGCTGAGCCAGATGCGCCGCGAGCAAAAGGAGACCGATGAACGTGCGGCCATCCAGTTTTTCCGTCGCAGCTTCGGGCTGACATTCCAGGAGGCTTGACGCATGTCCACCAACCAGATCGAACAGCGCGCCGATGCGCGCAGCGCCATGCAGCGCGCCATGGAAGGCGTTCGCTCCGCGCGCGGCACGCAGCCGCCCTCCAACGACCAGGCCGCAGGCTTTTCTTCGTTGCTGGCGGCGATGGATGGCATTGGCGGATTGCCGGCGCTGGCCTCGGGCGCCCTCGGCCAGGCCTTGGGCGAGGACGGCAGTGCCGCTCTTTCCGCGCTGTCCAGCCTCAAGGGCGCAGCCAAGGACGGCCTGAAGGATGCCGCAGACCTGCTGGCCGATCCCGGCCTGGCTCAGGGCCTGCTGCTGCAGCCGCAACTGCCGCTGCAACCGCAGGCGGAGCCGACCGATATGACCACCTCGGCGCAGGCCGATGCCATGGCGCTGGCTGCCAACGGCCAGGCGCCCTGGCTCAGCCTGGTCGGGCAGACCGCCCATCTGGACGGCAAGGGCGACCGTGACATGCTGCAGGGCGTGGCGGGCGACTGGCTGTCCGGCCGGGGCAGCGCCGCCATGATGGCCCTGCGCCAGGAGCAGGGCGCCGTGGCGCACGCGGCCTTCCTGGCTCCGCAGTCCGCAGCCGGTGATGCCGCAGGCACGGCGCTGGCCACGGCCAGCGCCAATGCTGCGGCCCTGGCTGCCGCTGCGGACCCCAATGCAGCCGGGGCACTGACCGATGGCGCTGCGCGCCGTACCCAGGCACAGGCCCAGGCCGCCGATGTGCTGGCCGCCGTGCAGTCCGATGCGGCACTGACGGCCGCCGCCGCACGCACGGCAACCACCGCCCAGGCCACGCATGAACACACGCCCCAGGCCCTGGCGGCCGGTGTGCGGCAGGACGCGGCCTTGGCGTCGGGCATTGCGCTCAACGGCATGGCCGCAGTGCGGCCCGAAGAATGGCGCGGCCTGTTCGAGCGAGCCCGTGACGGCGGCACCGCCTCCACGGAGTCGGCGGCGAACGGACTGCACGGCGTTGCGGCTGCCGTGGGCGCGGCCCATGCCGGCCAATCCCTGGGCCAGCAGGCGGCCGGCCAAAATGGCGCGGCCTTTGCCCAGCCCGACGCCCAGGCCCAGCCGGGCAATTCCACCGAGCGCGAGCAGCAGGTGTCCGAGCAGGTGGCCTTCTGGGTCCACAACAAGAACCAGAACGCCTCGCTGTCCGTGGAGCATGAGGGCCGGGCCATCCAGGTGCAGGTCAGCCTGCAGGGCAACGAGGCCCATGTGCGCTTTGGCGCCAGCGAAGCCCAGGCGCGTGACTGGCTGGGCAATGGTGCCGACCAGCTGCGCGAGCTGCTGCAGGCCCAGGGCCTGCAACTGGCCGGCGTCAGCGTGGATGCGGGCGGCCAGTCCGGCAGCGGCGATTCGGCAAGACAGGGTGCGGACGCCCAGGCGCGCCAGGGCCGCGTGAGCGCCATGGTCGATGCCGCCGGTGTCACGGGCGGCAATGGCGCCGCACAGGCCGGCGGTGGCCGCGCGGCAGCGGGCGGGGTGGATCTGTTCGTCTGATTCTTCCTGCGCTTCTTGCGGGGCGGCGCATGCGCCGTTTCAGGGTTTTCACAACAGGCCGGGTGGCGACAAGCTGCCCGGCCTGTGGCGTTTGAGGGCCATCAAGCCAGCGAGAAACCGGGGTTTCATGCGCTTATTCAGGCCATGGTCCGGGGTCCAATCGCCGAATAATTCCTGCCATGGGCCTGCTGCGTCATGGCGCCGCGCATGAAGCGCGTGCGCGTGGCGGTCCCGCTCACCCAGAGGAATTCCAGTGTCTGCCACACCCAATGCCGCCAACAATGCAGCTCCCGCCCCGGCCAAGGGCAAGAAGCTGATCGTGCTGATCGTCATCATTGCCGTCCTGGCCATAGGCGCGGCCGCTGCCTTCATCCTGCTGTCCAAGCGCCACAGCAGCGGCGATGAGGAAGAGGGCAGCGCCAGCAAGGCGGCCGTGACCGTGCCCACCTTCCTGCCGCTGGACAACCTGGTGGTCAATCTGTCCGATACGGGCGGCGACCGCTTCGTGCAGATCGGCATCACGCTGGAGCTGGCCGACGAGAAGACCGCCACCACGGTCAAGCAATACCTGCCCAGCATCCGCAACGGCATCCTGATGCTGGTGTCCCAGCGCACGGCCGAGGAACTGCTGGAGCGCGAAGGCAAGGAGCGCCTGGCCGCCGACGTGCTCAACGAAGTCTCGGCCCCGCTGGGCTACGGCAACCAGGCCAAGGCCAAGAAGCGCAGCCGCGACGAGGATGCCGAGGACGAAGACGGCGAGCGCCGCCGCTCCTCCGCTGGCAAGAACCCGGTGCGCCGCGTGCTCTTCTCCAGCTTCATCATCCAGTAACCGGGGAGGCCAGGCGCCATGAGCGATTCGTTTCTCTCCCAGGAAGAAGTCGATGCCCTTTTGGAGGGTGTGACCGGCGAGAGCCAGAAATCCACGACCGAGGAGGTCGAGGCGGGCATCATCCGCCAGTACGACATCTCCAGCCAGGAGCGCATCGTGCGCGGGCGCATGCCGACGATGGAAATCGTCAACGAGCGCTTTGCCCGCAACTTCCGCATCGGCCTGTTCAACTTCATCCGCCGCAGTCCCGAAGTGTCCGTGGGCACGGTGTCGGTGCAGCGCTACAGCGCCTTCCTGCGCGAGCTGGTGGTGCCCACCAACTTCAACATCGTCGCCATCCGTCCGCTGCGCGGCAGCGGCCTGGTGGTCTGCGACCCCTCGCTGGTGTTCGGTGTCATCGATACGCTGTACGGCGGCACGGGCCGGCTGCAGACGCGTATCGAAGGGCGAGACTTCTCGCACACCGAGCAGCGCGTGATCAACCGCCTGGTCAACGTGATCTGCGAGGAATACAAGAAGGCCTGGCACGGCATCTATCCGCTGGAGCTGGGCTACCAGCGGTCGGAGATGCAACCGCAGTTCGCCAACATCGCCACGCCCAGCGAAATCGTCGTGTCCACGGCCTTTCAGCTGGAGATCGGCGACATCTCGGGCTCCATCCACATCTGCATGCCCTATGCAACGCTGGAGCCCATCCGTGATGTGCTGTATTCCTCGACACAGGGCGACTCCATCGAAGTGGACCGCCGCTGGGTCAAGGTGCTCAAGCGCGAGATCCAGGCCGCCGAGGTGACCCTGGTGGCCGAACTGGCACGTGCCGACGCCACGGTGGAGCAGCTGCTGGCCATGCGCCCCGGCGATTTCATCGAACTCGACCGCGAGCCGCTGATCCGCGCCTCCATTGGCGGCGTCCCGATTTTCGAGTGCCAGTACGGCACTCACAACGACAAGTACGCAATCCGCGTCGAGAACTGCCTGCGTGGCGCCGACGCTGGCTGGATGGGAGAAAACAATGGCAACTGAAGATACGCAAAAGCCCGCTGGCGATGATCCGTTCTCGGGCTGGGCAGAGGCATTGGACGAGCAGCGCGAGCGCGACGCCAAGCTGGAAGAGGAGCAGGGCGGCCCGCTGACGGGCGAGCCCGTGCGTCCCTACGCCGGTGGCGGCGATGTGCCGGTCAACGACATCAACATGGTGCTGGACATCCCGGTGCAGCTGTCGGTGGAGCTGGGCCGCACCAAGGTGCCGATCAAGTACATCCTGCAACTGGCCCAGGGCTCGGTGGTCGAACTCGACGCACTGGCCGGCGAGCCCATGGACGTGCTGGTCAACGGCTACCTGATCGCCCAGGGCGAGGTGGTGGTGGTCAACGACAAGTTCGGTATCCGCCTGACCGACGTGGTCACGCCGTCCGAGCGCTTGCGCCGGGTCAGCCGTGGCTGAGAGCGCCGGCATGGGCCCGCTGTGGCCGACCCTGCTCACGGTGGTGGCCCTGGTCACGGCCATGGCCGCTCTGCCCTGGCTGCTGCGCCGCTTCCAGCAGCGCACGGCTGCGCTGCGCGGCGCGGCCGGCCTGCAGTCGCGGGTGCTGGGCGCCGTGGGCGTGGGCCCGCAGCAGCGGGTGGTGACGGTGGAAGTGGGCGAGGGCGCGCAGACCGTGCGTCTGGTGCTGGGCGTCACGGCGCAAAGCATCCAGTGCCTGCATGTGCTGCAGGCCCCGGCCCCTGCTGATTTTTCGGCTGCGATGGCGCAAGCGCGCAGCCTGCCTGCGGACGGTGCGAATGTCTGAATATTCCTGCAAGCGCCCGGCGCGCACGCTGAGCCAGGCCGCTGGCGCCGCAGCGCTGGCGCTGTGCTGCGCCACGCCCCTGGCCTCCTGGGCACAGGGCGCGCCCGCCAGCCTTCCGCTGGTCATCGGCCAGGGCAGCGGTGGCACCAGCTTTTCGGTGCCCATCCAGACCCTGCTGTTCTTCACGGCGCTGTCCTTCCTGCCGGCCATCCTCTTGATGATGACGGGCTTCACCCGCATCGTCATCGTGCTGTCGCTGATGCGCCAGGCGCTGGGCACGCAGTCGGCGCCGCCCAACCAGGTGATCATCGGCCTGTCGCTGTTCCTGACGCTGTTCGTCATGGGCCCCACCCTGGACCGCGTGTACCAGGAGGCCTACGTGCCCTACACCACGAATGCCGTGACCTTCGAGCAGGCCATTGAGAAGGCCGAGGCGCCCATGCGCGACTTCATGCTCAAGCAGACGCGCCAGTCGGACTTTGCGCTGTTCGCGCGGCTGGCCAAGCTCGATGCAGGCGTCACCAGCGAGACCGCACCGCTGCGCGTGCTGGTGCCCGCCTTCGTGACCAGCGAGCTGAAGACCGCGTTCCAGATCGGCTTCATGATCTTCATCCCCTTCCTGGTCATCGACATGGTCGTGTCCTCGATCCTCATGTCCCTGGGCATGATGATGCTGTCGCCCGTGCTGGTGGCCCTGCCGTTCAAGCTCATGCTCTTCGTGCTGGCCGATGGCTGGAACCTGCTCATAGGCTCGCTGGCCGCCAGCTTCGCCGTCTAGCCCCGCTCTTTTTTGGAAATCCTTCCATGACCTCCCAATACGTGCTCACCTTCGGCCGCGAGGCACTGACCTTGCTGCTCATGATCTCCATGCCCGTGCTGGGCGTGGTGCTGGCCGTGGGCCTGGCCGTCAGCGTCTTCCAGGCGGTGACCCAGGTGCATGAGGCCACGCTGGCCTTCGTGCCCAAGCTCATCTCCGCCGTGCTGGTGTTTGCCATAGCGGGCCCGTGGATGCTGAGCACGCTGGTGGACTTCATCCGCCGCACCATCGAGACCATTCCGCAGGCGGTGGGCTGAGCCCTGCGCCGCGCACTGGAAACGCCACTGTGATCACCTTCAGCGAAGCCCAACTGGTGGCGTGGCTGTCGCCCGTTCTCTGGCCGTTTCTGCGCGTGCTGGCCATGTTTTCCGTGGCCCCCGTGTTCTCGCAGCGCGTCATTCCCATGCGTCTGAAGATCGGCCTGGCCTTCCTGGTGGCGGTGTGCGCGCAGCCCGTGCTGGGCGACCAGCCCGTGATCGGCATCAACTCGCCGCAGGCGCTGGGCACGCTGATTCAGCAGGTCGGGGTGGGGCTGGCCGTGGGCTTTGCCGTGCGCCTGGTGTTTGCCGCCGTGGAGGTTGCGGGCGAGGTGGTCGGCCTGCAGATGGGGCTGAACTTCGCCAGCTTCTTCGATCCGACCACGAATGCCCAGCTCAGCGCCGTGGCGCGCTTCATGGTCCAGATTTCCACGCTGCTGTTCATCGTCATCAACGGGCACCTGCTGGTGCTGATGGCCGTGCTCAAGAGTTACGAGGCGTTTCCTGTGGACGGCAGCTTCCTGCAGGCCATCAACCAGATGCGGCTGCACGAGATGGGGGCGGCGGTCTTTGCCAGTGCCTTCTGGATCGCCCTGCCCATGGTCGCCATGCTGCTGTTCGTGAACCTGGTGCTGGGCATCATTTCGCGCGTGGCACCGCAGATGAACATCTATGCCGTGGGTTTTCCGGTCACGCTCACCGTGGGCCTGACAGGATTGATGGCCACGCTGCCGCTGCTCGAGCAGCCCCTGGTCGCCTTGCTGCAGCGCGGCATTGCGGTATTTGGCACTTCAATGTAAGCAGTTGTGAAAAACAACAGATTTACGGTCCTGTCGGCCGCAAAAGCCTCAGATCAGCTGGTTGTGGATGGCGTAGGCCGTGAGTTCGGCATTGCTGCTCATCTGCAGTTTTTCCAGCACGCGCGCCCGGTAGACGCTGACGGTCTTGGGGCTGAGCATCAGCTCGGTGGCGATGTCGGTCAGCCGCTGGCCGGCCGCGATCTTGATCAGCGTCTGCAGCTCGCGCTCGGACAGGCTTTCATGCGGCACCTGGGGTGCGGGCTGGGCCAGGCTGTCGGCCAGCATCTGGGCCACTTCGGACGTCAGGTACTTGCGCCCCGTGGCCACGGTACGTACCGCCTCGATCAGCAGCACCGGGTCGCCTGCCTTGTTGGCGTAGCCCTGCGCGCCCGCCTTCAGGCAGCGCAGCGCGTACTGATCCTCGGGGTACATGGAGACCATGAGCACCTTGATCAGCGGATGGGTTTCGCGCACGCTGGCCAGGGCTTCCAGGCCACTGCGGCCGGGCATGTTGATGTCCAGCAGCAGCACGTCGCAGGTGGCGGTGCGCAGCTGTTCGCGCAGCTCGGCATAGCTGCCTGCTTCGGCGGTGACGCTGATGTCCACTGCCTCGGCCAGGGTGTCACGGATGCCCCGGCGCAGCACCGCATGGTCGTCGCACAGCACCACGTGGATCAAAGTCGGCCTCCTGGAAAAAGGGTCACGCCGCCATGGCGTTCAGCATTCATTGCCCGGGATATTAGGGCAAGTGCCGCCATCGTCCAGCGGAATGGAGACGATGACCGAGGTTCCTCGCCCGGCTTGACTGCTGACATCCAGCCAGCCCTGAACGGTGCGCGCACGCTCGCCCAGACCGCGCAAACCGAAGGATTCGGGCTTGTCGCGCGCGCCTTCGGCCAGGCCCACGCCGTCGTCCGTCACCTCCAGCGTGAGAAAGCCTTCGCGGTCCGAGAGATCGATGTCCACATGGCGCGCCTGGGCATATTTGCCGACGTTGGTCAGCGCCTCCTGGGCCGTGCGGTAGGCCACGACCTGAATGTCGGGCGCGATGTCCATGCTCTCGCGGCTGCTGCGCACCCGGGTGGGCACGCCCGTGCGGCGCTCGAAATTCTCGGCCAGCCACTGCACGGCGGCCACCAGTCCCTGGTCCAGCACGGGCGGGCGCAGGTTCATCATGATGCGCTGGCTTGCACCCAGCGCATGCTCCAGCATTTCCAGCGCGGCCAGCGCATGCTCGCGCAGTCCGCCCTCGGGCGCATTTCGCGCAATCCAGGCCACATCGAACTTCACCGAGGTCAGCGAGCCGCCGATGTCATCGTGGATCTCGCGGGCAATGCTGGCGCGTTCCCGTTCAGTGGAGGTCTGCAGGTGCTCGGTCAGATCGGCCAGGCGCCGCTCGGATGCCGCCAGCTCGGCCGCCGCGCGGCGGCGCGCCAGGCGGGCCTCGTGCACTTCCAGCGCATGCGAGACCACATGGGGCAGGCGCGTGATGTGGTCCTTGAGCAGGTAGTCGCTGATGCCCTCGCGCATCACGTCCACGGCGGCCGACTCGCCGATGGCGCCGGACAGCAGCACAAAGGGCGGATGCCCGGGCTGGCGGCGCACCAGCTCCCAGGCGTCCAGCGCCGTGAAGCCGGGCAGGTGGTAGTCGGCCAGGATGAGGTCGAATGCCTGGTTCTGCAGCGCGGCTGCGGCATCATCGAGCAGGTCGACCGCGACAATCTCGCAGACCAGTCCGCCGCGCAGCAGGCTCAGCCGCGCCAGCGCCTGGTCGGCCGCCGAATCCTCGATGTGCAATATGCGCAAGGGCTTGTGCGGTGGTCTGGCATCCCCGGGGGCGCTATCATGAGATACATTTTGGAACATAAATGCAAGTGGTCGTGTATATCAAGGGATGCGCTGCATTCCTGGGGACGATTGACAAGGGCTGGCCATGCTGCAAAGCGTGGCGAACATTGGGCTGAAACGCTGGTGGTGGAGTAACAATGCAGTCAATGCACAAGCCTTCGGGCGAGCCTGCCGTCCCCATGCCCGTCATGGTGGCCGCAGACCTGCAGGATGCCTTGCTGGTGGCGATGCGCGATCTGCAGCGCCTGGAAGGCCTTCTCAATCATGCAACGCAGAACCTGCTGGACCGTTTCGACGAGACCCACGGCCAGCTGGCCGGTGAGGCGCTAGGCGCCTTGCCCGAGCTGGACGCCGCGCGGTCCACGCTTCGGTTGGCGGTGACCGAGTTGCAGTTTCACGACATGTCCTCCCAGTTGATCGCCCATATTACGAAGATTTTGCAAGGCTGCGCGTTCCAGTTGGCCGCAGCCACCATGGGCGTGGACGAGGGGGAGGACGATTCCCTGGGCCTGCCGGCGATACCCGACCGGCCCAATCCCGTCACGCAAAGCGAGATGGATGCTGGCTCGGTCGAGCTGTTCTGACCACTGACCATGCACTCTTCTACCTTTTATTGCCCGTCTGTTGGAGCTATACATGCGATCGATTCTGGCTGTTGATGATTCCCCCTCGATGCGAAAGATGGTGGCGTTCACCCTCGCAGGGGCGGGATTTCGCGTTGTGGAGGCGGTTGACGGCGTGGATGCGCTCGAGAAGGCACAGCTCGAACAAGTCGACCTGGTGCTGGCCGACCAGAACATGCCGCGTCTGGATGGCATCGGTCTGACCCGCAAGCTGCGCGAAGACCCCAAGTTCCAGAACACGCCGATTCTCATTCTCACCACCGAATCCAGCGACCAGATGAAGCAGGCCGGACGCGCCGCGGGCGCCACGGGCTGGCTGGTCAAGCCCTTCGATCCAAACCGTTTGATCGAAGTCATTCAGAAAGTAATGCGTTGAGCCGATAAGTACGGGCAACAGGAAACAGCAGGACCAAAGATGGCGGATCTACACCAGGATGGGGCAGGAGCGGGCGCAGACTTCGACCTGAGCCAGTTCTATCAAATCTTCTTCGAAGAAGCGGCCGAGAACCTCGACCAGATGGAGCAGATGCTGCTGAATCTGGATCTGTCAGCGGCCAATGACGAGGAACTCAACGGCATCTTCCGATGCGCGCACTCGATCAAGGGCGGGGCGGCCACCTTCGGCTTTGCCGACGTGACCGAGCTGACGCACCGCATGGAGTCGCTGCTCGACCGGCTGCGCCGGCACGAGATCACACCGATTCCGGAGATGGTCGATGTGTTGCTGGAGTCGGCTGATGCCAGCCGCAGCCTGCTGGCACGCCACCAGGCCGGCAACGAGGGCGAGGCCCTGTCCACCACGGATCTGGTGGCACGCATCGAGACGCTGGCGGAAGGCCGCAGCGCCGTACCTGCAGCGGCAGCGCCGGCTCCCGCACCGACCCCAGCTCCAGCCTCTGTGGCTGCGCCAGCGCAGGCTCCGGCCCCGGTTGCTGCAGCACCTGTCTCGGGCGGCGCCGTCGGCACGGCACCCAGCAGCGGCGGACGTTCGCTGCATATCCTGATCGGTCCGCTGGAGCGCCTGGAGATGGCCGAGGCCATCAAGGAGCTGTTCCGCGACATTCCGGGCCTGGGACGCATCGAGGACCTGGCCTGCGATCAGCCGCAAAGCCGCCTCTTTGACGTGCAGACCTCGTCCACCGACGACGACCTGCTCGATCTGTTCGCCTTCCACGTGGCCAAGGAGCAGGTCCGCATCACGGCGGCCGGAGCCCCTGCCGAGGCAGCACCCGCAGCGGTGGCGGCGCAAGCCCTGGCCGCTGAAGAGCATGCGCACGACCCCGATGCCGCCCTGGCCTCGGCCGCCATCCCGCCTGCCGATGAGGCCTATGGCTTCTTCAACGGCGCACCCGGCATGCCCCAGGCCGATGGCGCGCTGGCCATCCAGCCGGCCGGCGCCGTGGCCAAGCCCGCCGCCAAGACGGCGGCCCAGACGCAGCAGGCGCAGATGGAGTCCACCAGCATCCGCGTGTCGGTGTCCAAGGTCGACCAGCTCATCAACCTGGTGGGCGAGCTGGTCATCACCCAGGCCATGCTGGCGCAAAACAGCCATGGACTGGACGCATCGGCCTACCAGCAACTGCTGGCAGGCCTGGCCGACCTGGATCGCAATACGCGCGATCTGCAGGAATCGGTGATGTCCATCCGCATGATTCCCATGTCCACCGTGTTCAGCCGTTTCCCGCGCATGCTGCGCGACCTGGCCGGCAAGCTGGGCAAGAAGATCGACCTGATCACGCTGGGCGAGGCCACGGAGCTGGACAAGGGACTGGTCGAAAAGATCACCGACCCGCTGACCCATCTGGTGCGCAACAGCGTGGACCACGGCATCGAAATGCCCGAGGACCGCCTGGCGGCCGGCAAGTCCGAGCACGGCACGCTGACGCTGGCAGCCTCCCATCAGGGCGGCTCCATCGTCATCGAGGTGCGCGACGACGGGCGCGGCATGAACCGCGAGCGGATTCTGCAGAAGGCCCGCGAGCGCGGCATGGATGTCTCGGACAACATGCCCGATCAGGAGGTCTGGCAACTGATCTTCGCGCCGGGCTTCTCCACGGCCGACGTCGTCACCGACGTGTCCGGCCGCGGCGTGGGCATGGACGTGGTCAAGCGCAATATCGCGGCGCTGGGCGGCTCGGTCGAGATCGAGTCCACCCAGGGCAAGGGCATGCGCGTGGCCGTTCGCCTGCCGCTGACCCTGGCCATCATGGATGGCATGTCGGTCGGCGTCAGCGACGAGGTCTACATCCTGCCGCTGTCCTCGGTGGTCGAGTCCTTCCTGGTCAAGGCCGAAGACGTGAACACCGTGGCCAACGGCACGCAGCTGGTCAAGGTGCGCGACGAGTACATGCCCGTGTTCGCGCTGGAAAAGACCTTCCGCGTGCCGCGCAGTGACACCAGCCAGTCCAGCAACATCATGGTGGTGGTCGAGTCCGACGGCAGCCGCGTGGCCCTGCTGGTCGACGAGCTGCTGGGCCAGCACCAGGTGGTGGTCAAGAACCTTGAATCGAACTACCGCAAGGTGCCCAACGTTTCGGGCGCCACCATCCTGGGCGATGGCACGGTGGCGCTGATTCTGGACACCGGCGCGCTGGTGCGTCGTGCACGCCACTGAACGGGACAGGGGTACCTGACCACAATCGACGGCGCCGCAGGCAGTGCCTGCGCGCCGCCAAGAAACCATGGCCTTCGCCACCACGGCGCGGGTCCGACAGTTGAGGAGCTGAGCAATGAGCGTGATCGCTAAGACCGCAGAAGGCGTCGCCACCGGCGCGCGCGAGTACCTGACCTTCCGCCTGGACCAGGAGGAATACGGCATCGACATCCTGAAGGTGCAGGAAATCCGCGGCTACGAGCCGCCGACCCGCATCGCCAATGCGCCGGAATTCATCAAGGGCGTGGTCAATCTGCGCGGCACCATCGTGCCCATCGTGGACATGCGGCTGAAGTTCAACTGCTCCCAGGTGGAATACAACAGCTTCACCGTCGTCATCATCCTGAACCTGCGCAACCGCGTGGTGGGCATCGTGGTGGACTCGGTCAGCGACGTGATGGAACTGGCTCCCGAAGCCGTGCGCCCCGCGCCGGACATCGAAAGCGCCATCGACAGCGGCTGCATTCTGGGCCTGGGTTCCGTGGGCGAGCGCATGCTCATCCTGCTGGACATCGAAAAGCTCATGAACAACGTGGACATGGGCCTGGTCGCCTCGGTCGACTGAGACCCGTTCTTGCACTGAGCGCCCTCATGCGATCCGGCTCATCCAATGCGGCACTGGCCGCACGTCCCGTCGCCGACGACGGGGATGCCAACGGGCCCCTGGCCCAGGGGCGCGAATTCGAATGGTCGTCGCGGGACTTTGCCCGCGTACAGGCGCTGATCTACCAGCGGGCCGGCATCAGCCTGCACGATGGCAAGCACGCCATGGTCTACAGCCGCCTGTCGCGGCGCCTGCGCGAGACGGGCTACGACAGCTTCTCCACCTACCTGGACTGGCTGGAGTCGCAGTCCGACGGCGTGGAGTGGCAGGAGTTCGTGAACGCGCTGACCACCAATCTCACGGCGTTCTTTCGCGAGCAGCACCATTTCGAGATCTTTGCCCAGCATCTGCGCAGCAAGCCGGCCGGCACGGCCTGGAAGGTCTGGTGCAATGCGGCCTCGACCGGGGAAGAGCCTTACTCCATCGTCATGACGGCGCTGGAAGCGCTGGGTGCCACGCCCAGCTTTCAGCTGCAGGCCAGCGACATCGACTCGCGCGTGCTGGACACGGCATCGGCCGGCGTCTACCGCGCCGAAAGCATCAAGGGCATGAGCGCCGAGCGCCTGCACCGCTTCTTCCTGCGGGGCAAGGCCGGCAATGCAGGCCTGGTGCGCGTCAAGCCCGAACTGCGCCGCCTGGTGGAGTTTCTCAACGTCAACCTGATCCGTGACGACTGGCCGTTCCGCGACCCCTTCGACGTGGTCTTCTGCCGCAACGTGATGATCTACTTCGACGCGGCCACGCAGCGCCGCGTGCTGGAGCGCATCCACCGCGTGATGAAGCCCGGTGGCCTGTTGTTCGTCGGGCATGCCGAGAACTTCAGTGAATCGCGCGATCTGTTCACGCTCAAGGGGAAGACCGTCTATGAGCGCCGCTGACGCAGGTCCTGCCGCACGCCAGGGGGGGCTCCCATGATCGGAGACCGCCCTGCCTTCGCACCGCCACCGGCGCCCTCGGAGCGTCGCCGCATGCCGCGCATCAACAGCTATACCGCTGCAGACTATCCGGCGCCGGGCGATCCGGTGCCGCGTTCCTCGCTGGAGCAGCTCAAGCGCCAGCAGCGCTACCCTGGCGAGGCTTCGTTCTTCTATTACGACCCGCATTTCCAGCACAACGCCGTCAAGGTGCTGCCCGGCGAATACTTCGTCTCCAACGAGGACGTGATCCTGGTCACCGTGCTGGGCTCTTGCATCTCGGCCTGCATCTGGGACCGCACCATGCGCGTGGGCGGCATGAACCATTTCATGCTGCCCGACGGCGACTCTGCCGATGCATCGGGCCGCTACGGCTCGTACGCCATGGAGTTGCTGATCAACGAAATGCTCAAGCTCGGTGCCCGGCGCGAGTCGCTGCAGGCCAAGATCTTCGGCGGCGGGCAGGTGATGCACAACTTCACCACCATGAACGTGGGCGAACGCAATACCGCCTTCGTCACGCAGTACCTGCAGACCGAACGCATCCCCATCGTCTCGGAGGATGTGCTGGATATCTACCCTCGCAAGGTGGTGTTCTTCCCCGCCAGCGGCAAGGCCATGGTCAAGCGCCTGGCACATGCCCATCCGGAGGAGCTGGTACAGCAGGAATTCACGCGCGGCAATGCAGCCGTCGTGGCACGCAATACGGCAGGCGGCTCGGTCGACCTGTTTTGAGGAAGGTTCAAAGGAATGGACAGGAAAATCAGGGTGATCGTGGTGGACGACTCTGCGCTGGTGCGCAGTCTGCTGTCCGAGATCATCAATCGCCAGCACGACATGGAATGCATCGGCTCGGCCAATGACCCGCTGATCGCACGCGAAATGATCCGCGAGATGAATCCCGACGTGATCACGCTCGATGTGGAAATGCCGCGCATGGATGGCATCGACTTCCTGGGCCGGCTCATGCGCCTGCGTCCCATGCCGGTGGTCATGATCTCCACGCTGACCGAACGCGGCGCCGAGGTCACCATGCGCGCACTGGAGCTGGGTGCCATCGACTTCGTGGCCAAGCCGCGCGTGGGTGTCTCCAACGGCCTGCAGGAACTGGCCGCGCAGATCGTGGACAAGATCCGCGTTGCTGCCGTGGCCCAGGTACGGCGTCTGCCGGTCGCTCCCCGCAGTCCAGCCTCTGCCGCAGGCAGCGCGGCAGCGCCGGTCGCTTCCTCTGCAGGTTCGGCCGTGCCGCGCCAGGCTGCACCGACGTCGCTGCTGGGGCGGCTTTCCACGGAGAAGCTGGTTGCCATCGGCGCCTCCACGGGCGGCACCGAGGCCATCCGCGAAGTGCTCACCCATCTGCCGGCCGACTGCCCGGCCATCGTCATCACCCAGCACATGCCGCCGGGCTTCACCACCAGCTTCGCGGCCCGGCTCAACAGCCTGTGCCAGATGACCGTGAAGGAAGCGCAGCACGGCGAGCGCCTGCTGCCCGGTCATGCCTATATCGCTCCGGGTGGCAAGCATTTCTCGGTGCAGCGCAGCGGCGCCAACTATGTCGCCGTGGTCGATGACAGCCCGCCGGTGAATCGCCACAAGCCTTCGGTCGAAGTGCTGTTCAAGTCGGTGGCCGCCTGCGCGGGCCGCAACGCCTACGGCATCATGCTCACCGGCATGGGCGCCGATGGTGCGGTCGCCATGCGCGAAATGCGCGATGCAGGCAGCTACAACCTCGTGCAGGACGAGGCCAGCTGCATCGTCTTCGGCATGCCGCGCGAGGCCATCGCCCACGGCGCTGCCGACGAAGTGCTGCCCCTCAACCAGATCGCCGCCGCCTTGCTGGGCAAACTGCGCATAGGTTCGGACCAGGTGCACCACCGCATCTGAGCGCAACGGCCCGCTCTGGCGGCCTCCATGAAAAAAGAGCGCATGGCGCTCTTTTTTTGTCAGTTCGACACGGTGCTCACTCGGACAAGGCGCTCCAGCGCTCCAGTGCCTCCATCAGCTGCTCATCGATCTCGCCATCGCGCTGGTGCAACTGAACGGCTCGGGAGTTGTCGTTGGCATACAGCGAGCCGTCGGCCAGGGCCTCGCGAATGGATTTCTGCTCCGCCTCCAGCGATGCAATGGTCTCGGGCAACTGATCGAGCTCGCGCTGCTCCTTGTAGCTGAGCTTGCGCTTGGGCTTGCTGTCGCTGCGCACCGCCGTCGGCTTGGCCTCTTCCTTGGCAGGCTTGGGCTGTGCAGCCTCGGCCAGATCCTGGCTGCGGCGCGACTGGTCCAGCCAGTCCTGCACGCCGCCTTCGTATTCGCGCCACTTGCCCGGCCCTTCCCAGGCAATGGTGCTGGTGACCACGTTGTCCAGGAAACTGCGGTCATGGCTGACCAGGAACACCGTGCCGTCGTAGTTCTGCAGCAGGTCTTCCAGCATCTCCAGCGTCTCGATATCGAGGTCGTTGGTCGGCTCGTCCAGAACCAGCACATTCGCGGGGCGGGCAAACAGGCGCGCCAGCAGCAGGCGGTTGCGCTCGCCGCCGGACAGTGAACGCACAGGAGAGTGAGCGCGTGCCGGAGAGAACAGGAAGTCCGACAGATAGCTCTTCACGTGCTTTTTCTGGTTGCCGATCTCTATCCACTCGCTGCCAGGGCTGATGAAGTCCTCCAGCGTGGCATCCATATTGATCTGGTGCCGCATCTGGTCGAAGTAAGCCACCTGCAGATTCGCTCCCAGCCGCACGTTGCCGCTGTCAGGCGCCAGTTCGCCCAGGATCATCTTGAGCAGCGTCGTCTTGCCGGCACCGTTGGGCCCGATCAGTCCCACCTTGTCACCGCGCAGGATGGTGGCGCTGAAATGCGAGACGATCTGCTTGTCGCCAAAGGACTTGGCCACATCGGTCAGCTCGGCCACGATCTTGCCCTGGTAGCCATCGCCCCGGCCCGAGGCAATGTCCATCTTCACCCCGCCCAGCACATCGCGGCGGGCAGCGCGGTTGGCCCGCAACTGCTCCAATCGGCCGATGCGGCTTTGGCTGCGCGTGCGGCGCGCCTCCACGCCCTTGCGGATCCACACCTCCTCCTGGGCCAGCAGCTTGTCGGCCTTGGCGTTGATCACGGCTTCCTGGGCCAGCTGATCTTCCTTGGTTTGCTGGTATTGAACGAAATTGCCGGGATAGGAGCGCAGCGTTCCACGATCCAGCTCAACGATGCGCGTGGAGACGCGGTCCAGGAAGGAGCGGTCGTGGGTAATGGTCACCACGCTGCCCTTGAAGTTCAGCAGCAGCTCCTCCAGCCACTCGATGGCATCCAGATCCAGGTGGTTGGTCGGCTCGTCCAGCAGCAGCACGTCAGGACGGGCCACCAGCGCCTGGGAAAGCGCAACGCGCTTCTTCATCCCCCCGGACAACGTGCCCACCAGGGCGGCGGGATCCAGGTGCAGCCGCTGCAGCGTCTCTTCCACGCGCTGCTCCCAATTCCAGGCGTCATAGGCCTCGATCTGGGACTGCAGCGCATCAAGATCCTCGCCCTCGCCACCCGCCAGATAGCGCTCGCGCACGGCGATCACCTCGGCAATGCCGGCGGACGCCGACTCGAAGATCGTCTGCTCGGGCACAAGCACCGGCTCCTGCGCCACATAAGTAATGCGGATACCGGACTGCGTCTGGACCTGGCCGTCATCGGCCTTGGCCAGTCCGCCAAGAATCTTCAACAAAGAGGACTTCCCTGCGCCGTTTCGACCGATCAGGCCCACACGTTCGCCGCTCTCCAGGGAAAACTGGGCGTGGTCGAGAAGCGCCACATGCCCGAACGCCAGTTGGGCGTCTATCAAAGTAATCAATGCCATCGTGCGCGCATTATCTATGCGGGCCCGATTCCTGGTGCAGGCAGCAAGGCCTCCCCGCCCGGAGCCTGCCCGCAGGGCAGGCTCCGGGCCGGTTTCAGAGGGCGGGGCGCTGGCTTCTTCACGGGTCTGCAAGGAAGTTCACGAATTTCACGCCATCGGTAAAAACCCATGCTATAGTTCGATCCCTCGTCGCCACACTGCCTTGCAGACAGCGATGAGTCAGAAAAGTCTTGTAGACAGCATGAAAAAACGTGCTACAATGCAAGGCTATGCTGAAGAGAAGCGATGCAGATCGCTGGTGTTGAAAAGATCGAAGAAATTTGATTGCAACGACGCTAAAAACTGTGCTAGAATTCAAGGCTTCGCTGATCGCAGCGAGTCGGGAGTAAAGAAGAAATTCTCTGCTTCGATCCTTAAAAATATACAGCCGATAAGCGTGGGCGTTTGAGGCGAACAGCCAAGTTCTTTGGAACTCGGCTCTTTGAAGCCAAAAACGCTCATGAGAATAGAAGTGAAGTTCACTTC